>Ga0268298_10000984_pt1 | contig 35255 bp, 25 predicted proteins | sample WWTPWeurt_MetaG_FD_194462 | JGI IMG/M metagenome (GOLD analysis project Ga0268298, IMG submission 194462) | Activated sludge microbial communities from WWTP in Nijmegen, Gelderland, Netherland - WWTP Weurt | ecosystem: Engineered > WWTP > Aerobic digester > Activated sludge | place...
AAGGCCAAAATCTTCCAATAATTGTCTGTAAAAATTGCAAAAAAAAGGCTGTATTTTTTGAATACAGCCTTTTTTACATTAAAACATTAAAACTATACAGTCATTATTTCCTTTTCTTTAATTTCAATATGCTTGTCGGCTTTGCTGCTGTATGTATCTGTAAGTGTTTGCACCCTAGTTTCGGCTACCTTCCCTTGATCTTCCGGTAAACCATCCTTTACTAGTTTTTTCATTGCGTCATTTGCTTCCTTTCGAATGTTACGCAAGGTAACTTTACAATGTTCAGCCTCGGCTTTGGCTCGTTTAACAAGGTCTTTACGGCGCTCTTCGGTTAAAGGTGGTACCGAAATACGAATTAGGCTACCATCATTCTGAGGATTAAATCCAAGATTGGCGGCCATAATCGCTTTTTCAATCGGCACCAACATTGCTTTTTCGAATGGTTGAACTACCAAGGTGCGTGGGTCGGGTGTACTAATACCTGCCACATTGTTCAATGGTGCATTGGTTCCATAATATTCTACATATACACCGTCCAGCATCTGCGTACTGGCACGTCCGGCGCGAATTTTAGCAAGTTCGGTTTCCAAATGCGAAATAGCTTTTTGCATTTGCTCTTCTGCTTCATCCAAAAAAAATTGTACTTCCTCGTTCATACTTTACTGTTTTTTACTTTGCAAGTTTACTAATTTGACTGCTAATTTTTCAAATTCTTTTTTATTTTGATGCATCCTATTTAAAAACTAGTCAATTATAAATTACTTTTGCGCCTTCATTCATCAGCAAAAATCAATTGACAACACGCATTACTTCCTATTGCCGCATTACCAATCGGTTCATTTATGTGAACAATGCACTGCTGCATTCAAACGAAGATCTCGCTTTTGCCGATTTTGCCAAACAGGCCTATAAACTTGCTACACTAAATTACCTTAAATTTTTTAAAATGGATAATTTAAGTAAGCTTGGTTTATTGGCTGCTGAATTTACCCTTGCCGGGAAAAATTGGCAGGAACGGTATACACCCGATGAAGTGGCACTCTGTTTCAGCAATGCGAGTTCGAGTATTGACAGCGACCGAAAACATCAGGAAAGTATTGGTGATCGTAGCAATTATTTTCCCAGCCCATCCGTTTTTGTGTATACTTTGCCCAATATTTTAGCAGGTGAAATCTGTATACGAAATGGTTTTAAAGGTGAAAATTCTTTTTTTATTTTTGAGCAATTTGATGCTGAAAATATGGTCAACATTGTGCAACAGCTTTTCACTAATGAGCAATGTAAAGCTTGTGTAATGGGCTGGATAAATTACGATTCAGAACAAGCAGATGCGCTTTGTTGTTTAATTGAAAAATCAGACAACGAAAAAGAACTCCCATTTAATGCCGAAAATTATTCATATTTATATTTTAATACCAAACCTCAATGAGCCAACTAGCAAACGAATTAAAAACAGAAATTATTAAAGCCTTAAATCTTGAAGGTGTAAGTCCCGAGGATATTGAAAACGATGCCCCACTTTTTGGAGAAGGTCTTGGATTGGATTCAATTGATGCACTCGAATTGATAGTATTACTTGACAAAAACTACGGAATTAAAATTGACTCTGCAGCCGATGGAAAAGCTGTTTTTCATAGCATTTCGAGCATGGTAGCTTATATTGAAAGCAAAAAATAATGACTAAACGTGTTGTTGTAACCGGAATTGGAATTATTTCGGCCATCGGTAAAAACACTGACGAAAGCATGCAGCATTTTCGTTCAGCTACTTCCGGTATTGGTGCAATTACACATATGGATACTGTTCATAAAAACAACTTACCGGTTGCCGAAGTTAAATACAGCAACGAAGAGCTGCTCAGCCTACTCAATATTTCCAACCACAAAAGCAACTATACACGTACCTCCATACTTGGAATGTATGCTGCTAAACAAGCGCTTGAGAGTGCAGGAATACACTCGGTAAAAGAAAAAAAAACCGGGTTAATTTCAGCAAATAGCGTTGGAGGGATGGACAAAAGCGAAGTTTTTTATACTCAGTTTTTAGCGAATCCTGGCAAAGGAAAAATTTCGAACATTGTTGGACATGATTGTGGCGATAGCACCGAACATATAGCCGACTATTTAGGAATTAAAGAACAAGTAACCACACTTAGCACAGCTTGCTCTTCATCGGCCAATGCAATTATGCTTGGTTCACGGTTAATACAACACGGACTGCTTGATAGAGTAATTGTAGGTGGCACCGATTCGTTAACAAAGTTCACCGTCAATGGATTTAATACGCTGATGATATTCGACAAAGAAGCTTGTCGACCATTTGATGCTACACGCAACGGATTAAATTTAGGAGAAGGGGCAGGTTACATTGTTTTAGAGTCAGAAAAATCTGCTGCTGAATCAGGAAAAAAAATTCGTGGTTTTTTGAGTGGATTTGCGAATGCGAATGATGCTTATCATCAAACCGCTTCCTCGCCCGATGGCAATGGTGCTTACCTGGCAATGAGCCAAGCGCTTGCCATGAGTAATTTGCAGCCAACTCAAATTGATTATATAAATGTGCATGGCACTGCTACACAAAACAATGACTTAAGTGAAGGTATTGCTATGAAACGAATATTTGGAGAAACGGTACCACGCTTTAGTTCAACAAAATCATTTACCGGACACACACTTGGTGCTGCCGGCGGAATTGAAGCAGTATTTTCGATTATGGCTTTAGAGCAACAAATTATTTTTCCCAATTTACGGTTTAAAACACCAATTCCTGAGCTACAATTAACACCCGAAACAGAATTAATTGAAGGAGCCGGTATAAAACATATACTTAGCAATTCGTTTGGTTTTGGAGGAAATAATTCAACCTTAATATTTAGTGCGGCCTAACATGAATGTATACATCAACGGCGTAGGCAGCGTAAATGCTCAACAAGCAGGATACACCAGCAATTTTTTAGCTGAAATACAGCAAACTGAACAACATTCTATTCGGAGTATTGAACCCGATTACAAAGCGTTTATTAATCCTACTCTTATACGTCGAATGGGTAGAATTATTAAGATGGGCGTTGCTTCTGCAAAAATGTGTTTAAACGATGCCGGTGTGGAACAACCAGATGCCATACTTACAGGAACAGGGCTTGGATGCATTGAAGATACCGAAAAATTTTTAGGAGCAATTATTCAAAACAACGAACAGTTTTTAACACCCACCTCATTTATTCAATCCACACACAATACTGTTGGAGGTCAAATTGCATTGATGTTGGGATGCAACAATTATAATTTCACCTATGTACATCGAGCTTTTTCGTTTGAAAGCTGTGTGCAGGATGCAATGATGTTGTTAGCAGAAAAAGCTGAACAAAATGTTTTGCTTGGTGGAGTAGATGAACTAACTGCAAATAGTCTCAAACTTATAGAACGCTTAGGACATCTTAAAAATCAACCGCTTACAAATTTGAATTTATTCAACTCTAAAACACGAGGAAGTATTGCAGGTGAAGGAGCAAATTTTTTTGTACTCAGTAATACAATCGCTGCTACAAGTTATGCACAGTTGCTGGGATGTAAAATGCTTTACAAACCTGAAAACATTAATGAAGTAACTGAAAGTTTGCAAAAGTTTTTGCAAGAAAATAAGGTACAAGCAAGCGATATTGACTTAGTACTTTATGGTTATAATGGAGATGAGAAGTACGAGCGTGTTTATACAGAAGTAAGCGACAAACTTTTTAATAAAAGTACAGTTGCTTATTTCAAGCATCTTAGTGGAGAATACCATACGTGTAATTCATTTGCTTACTTGCTTGCAGCACATATTTTAAAATCAAAAAGTGTTTCTCCATCAATATTACTCAATGACAAAAAGCGCGCTGTAAAAACCATTTTGATTTACAATCATTATAGAGGAATAAATCACACATTTTCATTGCTTACGGCATGTTGACACATAAAACTAATACAGCACTTTTTGGTATGCTGATGCTACTTTTGCTGTGTTTGCATTATTTTATAATTCCATTACCTGAGTTCATTTTTATAGTAACTGCACTTGTCTATTTTGCAATAGTTGCTTGGGGTTCATCTCAAATAAATTCAAATTATCATGTTGATGTTTTCTGTCAAAGTAAAGATAGTAGCACCAAACACATCGCACTAAGTTTTGATGATGGGCCCAATGAAACTGTTACTCCAATGGTTTTAGATTGGCTTAAGAAACATGAAATTTCAGCTACTTTTTTTTGCATTGGTAAAAATATAGAAGGCAAAGAAGCGTTGTTGCAGCGCATGCATGCAGAAGGACACCTAATTGCCAATCATTCGTATTCCCATTCCTATTTTTTTGATTTTTTTGGAAGTTCGAAAATCAAAAAAGAAATAAGTCGAACAAATGATACGATTGAGAAACTACTCGGTATTAAACCAGCTTTGTTTCGACCTCCCTATGGTGTTACTACTCCATCAATTGCTGAAGCTGTTGAGCAGTTAAAACTAACGTGCATTGGTTGGAACGTGCGATCTATGGATGGCGTTTCAAAAAATCAAGATAAAATTAAGGAGCGGGTTTGTTCTCAAATCAGACCGGGCTCAATGTTATTGTTTCACGACACCTACGAACAAGTGATTCCTGTACTTGATGCAACATTAAATCATTGTGTAACAAATGGCTTCAAAATTGTATCGCTGGAAAAACTATTAAAAATAAAACCCTATGTATAATTCTTCATTGTCACATTTTATTTCTAAAAACTTAATAATTCATTTAATTCTTGTTTTAGTATTTAGCACTACTCTATCTGCACAGAACAAAGATTTCAAAACCATGAAGGATACTGCTTTGTTTAAACAAAAATTGCTTGAAAAATCAAAAGCAACCAATAGTATTGAAAGTAATTTCACGCAAGAAAAAAACTTGAGTATGTTAAGTGAAAAAATAATTTCAAAAGGTCATTTCTATTTTAAAAAAACGAACCTACTTCGTTGGGAATACTTGAGTCCTACGAGCTATTTAATAGTAATTAATAAGGATAAAATTTATATAAAAGATGGAAAAAAGGTTTCGAAATACGACACCAATTCTAACAAATTATTTAAAGGTATTAATGATATGATGCTGAATTCGGTGCAAGGAAATGTGCTCAATCACAGCGATTTTAAAATCAATTATTTCGAAAATGAAACTTACTATTTGGTAGAAATGACACCGAAAGCAAAAGAAATGAAAAGTTACATTAAAACTATTTCAATGTATTTTGATAAAACAGATTATACGGTTTCAAAAATAAAAACGGTTGAATTGTCGGACGACTATACGAGTATAGAATTTAGCAACAAAAAGTTGAATCAAGCAGTTGCAGATTCGCAGTTTAGTGTAAAATAAAATCAGTTTAAAAAAGGATTATTTTCTTTTTCAAAACCAATGGTTGTAGCAGGACCATGTCCCGGATACACAGTAAAATCAGCAGGCAAGGTAAATAATTTGGTTCGGATGCTATCGAGTAATTGCTGATGATTCCCACCTGGCAGATCGGTTCTTCCAATGCCTTGATAAAACAATACATCCCCTCCAATTACCAACTTATCTGCTTGGCTTATAAAACAAATACTTCCGGCTGAATGGCCGGGAGTAAATACTATATCCAGAATTGACTTTCCAAAATTAATCTTATCGTCCTCTTCTAAAAACTTAGTTGGTGCCGGAGATTCCTCGTAAGTTATGCCAAAAATATCTGCTGAAACTTTTCCTGCAGCCAATGTTTGCAAGTCCTTTTGATGCATTTCCAATTCTAACTGATAGGTATCAGCAATAAATTTATTCCCTAAAATGTGATCAATATGACAATGTGTATTCAGCAATTTTACGGGTTTCAATTTTTGCGCTGTTATAAATAGTGTTAATTTGGATTGTTCTTGTGTATTGCTGCAACCCGGATCAATTATCAGGCATTCACCGGTTTCATCAGCTAATACATAGGTATTTTCCTGAAAAGGATTAAAGGTAAAGGAATGTAGTTTAATCATTGAGTGACGATTATTTTGGAAGTTAGTTTAAAATCAATTTAGTAGGTTTATGAGGCGATAAAAAATAGTCGGTAAAATTCATCTAAAACCCAAATCAATAGTATTTACTAATACAATTCATGCTAGTTAGTTTGCTTGATCCAAAAGTACACAGCATGTCTTGTAACATCCGACTTTATGATTCTTCTATTAGAAGTAGAAAGAAAACAATTCACGAATATATCCTGATTTAACAATCTAGCCATTCATTGGTGAAGTCAGTTAATATACTTTCTGTATCGTCAGAATTTACATATGAATCAAACTTCTAAACAACATCTGATAAACAGAGCAAACTTGCGATAAAATGAAATTTAAAGAATTTGCTACTTATCGGAATATATTATGCATGTATAATCAACAAAAATTAATTGATCGTCCAGGTATTTTTACCGCGCAACAATGCATCTAAATCGCCTTTCCCTTTCGCTTTTATTGCATCATTAATTTGTGCATTTAAAGCATCTTCATAACAGAAACGTTCTTCCTGATAAAATATACCAAATGGACGAGGTAAGTGATCTTCCTTTTTAGGATCATCAAAAAAGCGCGATAAAATCTGTGCTTTAACACGGTCCTTTTCATCGTGTATCCATAGATCGTTAGCACTTTCGCCAGATGTTAAGTCTACTACTCTTGGTGTGAATCCATCTAATTTAATTCCTTTGCTTTGTCCTTCTCCAAACAACAATGGTTTTCCAGTTTCAACAAAAAGCGTTTCCATTTTCTTAGTTCCCTTTTCAGTAAAAACTTCAAAAGCCCCGTCATTAAACACGTTACAGTTTTGATAAATTTCAACAACTGAAGAGCCTTTATGTGCATTGCTGCGTTTTAAAATTTCGCGCAAATGTATTGGATCGCGATCCATGCTGCGCGCAAAAAAAGTAGCATCAGCGCCAAGTGCTAATGCAGCAGGATTAAAAGGATGGTCAATACTTCCCATTGGAGATGATTTAGTAATTTTCCCTTCAGGAGATGCCGGTGAATATTGTCCTTTCGTTAAACCATAAATTTCGTTGTTGAATATTAACAGGTTCACATCAAAATTACGGCGCAGCAAATGAATCAAGTGATTTCCGCCAATGCTCATGCTATCTCCATCTCCACTCACAATCCAAACACTCAATTCAGGACGAGTGGCTTTTAAACCACTGGCTACTGCAGCAGCACGTCCATGTATACTGTGCATTCCAAACGTTTCCATATAATACGGAAATCGTGAAGAACAACCGATACCTGAAACAAATACAATGTTTTCGCGCGGTATACCTAAATCGGGTAATACTGTTTGAACTTGTTTCAAAATTGAATAATCGCCGCAACCGGGGCACCAACGAACATCTTGATCGGTTACAAAATCTTTTGCGCTTAATGTAGCTTGTTGTGTTTCCATAAGTTGATTGTAAATTTTAGCTGTATCACTTTCTTTTAGGTAAGTGCAACAGGGTTTAAATTTATTTTAGTAGTTCAACAATTTTATTTTTTATCTCAGTACTTGTAAAAGGCATTCCTTTTACTTTATTAAAGCCAATTGCGGGAATTAAATATTTATCACGTACCATTTTTATCAATTGTCCGCTATTGATTTCGGGCATTAAAACAGTATCATAATTCGACAAAATTTGACCTAAATTTTTGGGGAATGGATTGAGGTAACGAACATGTGCATGTGCTACTTCATAGCCTTCCGATAAAGCTTCAATTACAGCAGTTTTAATAGAGCCGTAAGTTGAGCCCCATCCTAAAATTAACAGTTTACCTTTTGCTGGACCATTGTCAATTTCTTGCAATGGAATATAGTCGGCAATGCGTTCAATTTTTTGAGCGCGCAAATTCACCATCAATTCATGATTGTCGGGATCATAAGAAATATTCCCAGTTTCGTTTTCCTTTTCAATACCTCCTACTCTATGCTCTAACCCTTTGGTCCCGGGTATTGCCCATGGTCGTACTAATTTTTCGTCGCGCTTGTATGGTAAAAATTTTGCGTCTTCCGGATTGCGCGCTTTAGCATAGTCAACTTTAATGGGTTTCAAATCTTTGGCACTTGGAAAAATCCAAGGTTCAGAACCATTTGCAATGTATCCATCACTCAAAAAGAAAACCGGAGTCATGTGTTCAACTGCAATACGGCATGCTTCATAAGCAGTATCGAAACAATCGCTAGGTGTACTTGCCGAAATAATGGCCACCGGTCCTTCACCGTTTCGCCCATACATGGCTTGCAATAAGTCGGCTTGTTCAGTTTTAGTAGGTAAACCGGTTGATGGTCCACCGCGTTGTATATTGCAAATCACAAGTGGAATTTCGAGCATGGTAGCTAATCCTATAGCTTCTCCTTTTAAAGCGATTCCCGGTCCTGAAGAAGCAGTGACACCTAAACTTCCTCCAAATGATGCTCCAATAGTTGAACACACTGCAGCAATTTCATCTTCGGCTTGAAAAGTTTTTATTCCAAAATTCTTATACTTTGCTAATTCGTGCAATATATCTGAAGCCGGTGTAATTGGATAGGTTCCATAAAACAAGCTCAAATTTGATTTATTGGCTGCTGCAATTAAACCAAGTGCAGCAGCTTGATTTCCCATAATATTTCGGTATTCACCCTTTTGCATTTTAGCTGCCTTCACTTCGTATCGGGCATTAAATGTTTCGGTTGTTTCGCCGTAGTTGTAACCTGCTTTAAGTACTTTTAAATTGGCTTCAATTAAGTCGGGACGCTTCTTAAATTTCTCTTGAAGAAACGCAATGCTGTTCGACATATCTCTGTTATACATCCAATAGATAAAGCCTAACACAAACATATTTTTGCTTCGGTCAATTTCTTTGGTTCCCATGCCTGAATCGGCCAAAGCAGTTCGTGTCATTTTGGTAACGTCAATTTCGTATACCTTAAATTTCTCGAGCGAGCCGTCTTTTAGAGGATTCACACCATCGGGATATTTAGCGAGTTTCAGATTTTTAATATCGAATCCATCTGTATTCGCAATAATAATTCCTCCGGTGTGCAAACCTTTTAAATTGGCTTTTAACGCAGCAGCATTCATTACTACCAATACATCACAACCATCGCCGGGTGTAAATATCTCGACACTGCCAAAATGCAATTGATAGCCTGATACACCAGCTAATGTTCCTTGTGGGGCGCGAATTTCGGCAGGAAAATTAGGAAAGGTACTAATGTCATTTCCGAGCAATGCTGCGGTATCGGTAAATTGGGTACCGGTTAACTGAATACCATCACCGGAATCGCCGGCAAACATAATGGCTACATTTTTTTTAGTTTCTAAAGTTGTACTCATATACAGGTAAAAAATAAATGTGATACATATTCATGGCTATTGGGCAACAGGCTGTACGTGTTGTTGACTAATTGCCTCAACGGATTTAACTTCGGGTACTGCTCGTTTAATACTTTCTTCTATTCCTGCTTTTAGTGTCATGATACTCATGTTGCAATCGCGGCAAGCACCATGTAATTGAACTTTTGCAACAAACTCATCACTCAATTCAATAAACGACACATCGCCTCCATCTGCTTCCAAATAGGGGCGAATTTGATTTAATGCTTCTTGTATTTTGGCAATAATAGTGTGGTCGTTTATCACGTTTAAAACGGTTAATAGTTGCAGTAAAAATAAGAAAATTTGTTAAGCTTCAATTAAATTTTATTGCCTATTCAAAAGCTCGTTTGCATCAGCAACTAAAGTAATTGCAACTAAATGCTAATCAAAGTATTTTGGCATTTTGTATACCACTTAGAAGCGCACTATTTTAGCTTTTTATTTTAAAAATTGACTGCTAATCTTCACCATATAATGGAATAGAAATGAACTAAAATGCAGTGACAAAAGCATACACGAGAAAATTAATTGTTTAAATAAAAAAAGTATTAAATGATTTCACTTAGTGCACTGCGGCATGCCTGTGTCATGAAAAAAATAATACTTCTACCTTATAAGAAGAAATTAAAAAAAGTGTAATAGAACCTAGGAGAATTTATTCGGTTAAATTGGCTGCGGTAGAGAGGTTAACTTCGTTATTAACTTTTGAAATAAATATATCGTTCATAGAAGGAATAACTTCGTTAAATGATATTACCTGAACATGGGGCAAAATAGTTGCAAGTACATCGTTGGGAGTTGCATTGTTGAGCAGTTTCACGGTAGCTGTGCATTGATCGCCTTCTTGTGATTTTTGGAGCAATTCAAAACCTGCCCATAATGCATTCGTAAAGGCGATCATGTTTCCTTTAAATTTAATCAAATAGGTATTGGTAGCGTTAGCCTTTCGAATTTCTTTTACCGAACCTTCAAGTATTTTTTTGGAACGGTTTATTAACGCTATTTCATCGCACAATTCTTCCACCGACGACATGTTGTGCGTACTTAAAATAATAGTACTTCCTTTTGCTTTTAACTCTAAAATTTCATGCTTAATTAAATTGGCATTAATTGGATCAAATCCGCTAAATGGTTCATCCAATATAAGCAAACGTGGTTCATGCAAAACGGTTACAATAAACTGTACTTTTTGTTGCATGCCTTTTGAAAGTTCTTCAATTTTTTTATTCCACCATGCCTGTATTTCAAACTTTTCGAACCAGTATTTTAACTTCATGGTTGCTTCGCTACGGCTCATTCCTTTTAACTGCGCGAGGTACAGCACTTGTTCGCCCACTTCCATTTTTCGATACAATCCTCTTTCTTCGGGCAAGTAGCCAATTTGTGCTACGTTGAAATCAGTCATTTTCCTACCTTCAAAAAAAAGTTCTCCTTTATCGGGTGCAGTAATTTGATTGATGATGCGTATCAAGGAAGTTTTACCCGCTCCATTGGGACCCAGTAAACCAAAAATGGTATTTTTATGTACCGTAATACTTACATCGTCGAGCGCCAAATGAGTGGCGTAGCGCTTTTCAATATTTTTTGCAGAGAACAATTCCATAAATGTATGAATTGAAATTTTGATTATATCTTGAGACGACGCGCTTGATTACTTGATTTTGGCGGATTCCAAGGGTCGTTATAGGAAGATCGGAAAAGCAATTCGCGTGTGTGCGCAATGGTTCGAACAATGCGTAAAAAATAACCGTTATACAAAGCCATTAAAGGAATGTACAACAGCAGTTTTAGTTTAGTGCGCGGCTTTTCAACCACAGTGAGCGCCATAAAAAACTGCAGGTAATTGCTAGTTGAATACATCAATTGATTCATCAAAAATATGTACAAAAGCATTTGTGAATAATTGAAAATAATATCTAATCCATACAAGTACCAGTGAAAATTTAAAATTACATTAAACAAAATATTTTCACCCGAAGAAATAAAATTACTGAGTCGGAAACTTTCAGACGGCAAAAATACATCGCGGTGTTTGCGCACCCTGAAACGCACAATTGATTTATCCCAGCGCAAGCGTTGCTTGGCTAAAATTGAAAAATTCCGAGGCACGCTGGTGAGTCCGGTAGCAGTGGGTTCAAAGTGAATTTTATATCCCTTTTTACGAATCTTCATGGTGATATCACCGTCCAATCCGGGACCAATGTCCCAACCATTTACCTGATCTAAAATATCTTTTCGGAATGCACCAAAAGCACCCGATATAATTGCATAAATTCCTAAGTGAGAAGTAACAATACGTCCGGTAGTAATAGACTTCATGTACTCAATAGTTTGAAGCGTTGTAGCTAAACTTTCATCTGTATTACGTACTTCAAGATTTCCGCCAACAGCGCCTATTTTGGGATTGTAATAAAAAGGAACGAGTACATTTTCAATGGCATCGCGGTTGAACGAACAATCGGCATCAAAGTGTATGATGTATTTTCCTTTGGTATATCTCAGTGCAAGGTTAGCTGCAGAAGCTTTACCTCCTCGCACATCGTTACGCAAAAATAAATCTATGAACCCATGTTTTTGAAGGTCTTTGCAAATAATTGGAGTATCGTCATCCGAGCCATCGTCGACAATGATGAGCTCAAAATTTTTATAGGTTTGTTCGTTGAGTGAACGTGCTAATTTGTAAATGTGCTTACCTTCATTTTTACCGGGAATAATAACCGATACCAGCGGTCTTTCTTCAAAAAATTGGCGTCTTGCTTCTGCCCAACGTTTACGCTTTAATCGCTTGTTTACAAAGTAAAACATCAGCACTACGAAATCCATTATTATGTAACGCGGTGCTTCTACTAAAAAATAATACCAAAAAAGGCGTAGGAATTTTGCAAATCCAACGCCTTCCCAATAGTTAACAAATTCGTCGAGACTAATCATGCTTTACAATGTCGGCAAGAAGTAATTTTAATTGGTCTTGATAACTCAAGTTAGTATCCAGTGCATGTACTTTATATACCACTTTTGCTTCAAAATTTTTAAAGTTATCCTTTATAAGTTGTATAATGAGTTTCGCAATTTTTTCAACCACTTTTTCAGCATCCTTGTGATTGGATTCATTCATTGAAAACAATAAAGTTGACGAACTATCGAATGAAATAATATCGCTTGGACGGATGCTGTTGCGCGTTACTTGCACCAAGTCGGTTAATAAATTAGTGCGGGCATCTTTGCCAATCATGGTATACAATTCTTTTGAATTGGAGAGGTGCAAGAAAGCAATGTTACTGTCGATATCGGCCACTTTCATGCGTTCAATTTCGTATTGCAACATCACATCGAAGGTAGCTTTATCAACTGTTCCCGGCATACGTGTCATGTCGGTTTTGGTGTTGGCCACACCGGATATAGCAGCATATTTTCCTTTAGGAGTAAGTGTATATTTTTTTATCTCACGTGGTGCTAGATACTCTACATCCGTATCGGTAGAACAACTGGTGCATTTTGCTTTAATTACTACATCTTGAAATGTGCTATTGCATTTGCGACAAGTAAAAATTACGGATGGCTTATCGTAATCTACCCCAATGTGTTTTAATACTTTACTACACTTAGGGCATTGCATGTCGTATGCATTAAATTCGTTGGTAAAATCCGAAGAAGGTCCAATATAAGCACATGGAAAATGGTGTATTAAATCTTCCGAATTCAGGTTAGAGGAACCGCATTCAGGGCATACTTCCCGGTAATTCAAAAATCCGTCGAAGCAATTGTTGCACAAGTAAATGTTTTCGCAAAACTCTCCTACCAGTAATCCTTCGTCTTCAGCAAGTTTTAATACATCAAGCACTTTATTCTCATCGTGTGCTTCATAATTTGAACTAATGGAAGGAAAGTAATAGCCAATTTTTGAATTCCTATAGGTAATGGGTTCTAAAGTATTTTTGCTGCGCGAATACAAATAGCGAAGCGATTTGGTAATTACATAAGTTTCGAATGAAACATAACTTACTTCAACTAAATCTCTTGATTTTAAAATAATTTTGCGCGCAATGTCAGCTGAATTTCCCAATTGCTCCAAACTGTAAATAACGCCATCAACAAGTTCGTTCATCACCTCATCAACATAATCAACTTTATTGTAAACGAATATTGGTTTCAGGTAAACAGCTTCATTATTATTAGAGCGAATTTTATGAATAGCGTGATTGGCAAGTACTTTATCGCTGCAGTTAATTATTACTGCATTAAAATCGATAATCCCGCGCACATCAATACTTTCGTTGTCTTTGAAATAACAAAAATCCAATTCTTCGTATTTTATTGTGCTGATGTGAGTTTTCATTTTTTCTTTTTTGATGAGGAATTTTGCTCCCTTGCTCCTATAGTTATTGTAAAATTTAGTTGATCACTTTTAAAGTGTAAACAATTTTGTACCCTTCAGGCTTTATCGCTTTCATTTAATTTGCTTAAAATTAACTTGATTGCGCTGGGTTAAAATGAATTTCGTTTCACTTTAACCTCTACATCCATTTTTTGAAAACCTTTCCATTTTTCAGCTTCAATCGGATCGGCGGGCATAATATCGCAAGTTAAACTACGCTGCAAAGGTTCGGTTTTATTTTTTAGTTCATCCGGCAATTCATAGGTATCAAAATACAAGCGTTTAATAAGACCGGTACTTGATTTACCATCCGGAAATTTGATTTCTACTTTAGTACCTTCGTGTAAGTATTTTATGTATTCCTGATCGAAATAGGCTTTAATAAATGGATTCGAAGTTTTACGAAGTGTCATAATTATATCTGTTTTGAGCGATACTTCGTATTCTTCTTTAAATATTTGAGAAATGGTTCCATGGATAGGAGAATACTGTACAATTTCAATAGGTTGATTTGAATTGTGAATAGAGTCGTTGAGGCGCGTACTGTCTGAGCCGGCAGCAAATTTATTCAAGTGGTAAAGTGAACTTTGCAGGGTTTGAATTTCGCGTTGTGAAGAAGCAATTTGTGCTTTTAACTCATTGATATTTTTGATGTAAGGAGTTAATTTATCAACAGAAACAACATCTAAATAAACTTGCTTTTTTAGCTGATTGAGTTGCTCAGTATAATGATCTAACATAGTTTGAGCCTCCTGTGTTTGAATTCTTTTGAGCTCAATTTTTTGTTGTGTCTCGAGTCGTTCTTTTTCCATCGCGTATTGCGAGTTGGCACCCAATTCAGTTCTTCGGCTTTGAATTAAATGTCCGGAGGCATTATTTTGATCTACGTATGTAAATAAGGAATCACCAACGCTAACACTATCGCCTTCGTGCACATTAATTTTTACAATTTGCACATCACTAACAAAACGAATATCCAGTTTTTGAAAAAGAACCTGACCACTACCATTCACATAATAGAGTCGGTTAAAAACAAACATACTTAACGATCCTACTACAAAAACAAGAATGGTGAGGTAAATAATCTTATCCCAATTAATTTTTTTCTTCTTTTTCTCCTCTTTTAAAATGCGTACTGTGGATGGTTTTCGCTTAAAATTTGAATTCTTCATTCCTTAGTTTGTGTGTGTGTTGTCTCCGGTTGTATTGGCGAAACTACTATTTATCCAACTTATTAAATACTCTATCTTCTAAAATCAACAGACCTTTCAAATCATTCACAGCAAAATTATTTACTTTTATTGATTTGGAAAGTCGTTCAATATAATCTTCAAATGTAAATCTGTCGTAAAAATTAGACGTACGCAAAACTACTACAATTTTATCCTTTAATTTTGCAAATTTACTTTGAATTTTTCCCTTTATAAAGGTTTCCTCTTTGTTATCGTTTGCGTAGAGATACACTTTATCAACCAAATTAAATACACTGTCTAATTTTCCTGCATCGTAGGTTAATGGCAAGGAAACAGTGAGACGCAAGTTTTTATCTTTCAAATATATTTGTGCAACTTTTACCATATTAATATAGTATTCAGCATATTTTTGACGGTTGGCTATATAATCAGGAAAGTTGCTTACATCCACATCCAGGTGTATACCTCTAATTCCTTGAATTTTGCTTGCCGAAGCCAAAGCATTTACTAGCGCAGTTGAATTTGAAGGATCCATTAAATCCTTATTAGAGTAAATAATTTGAACCGGAATATTGTCTTTGCGCAGTGTTTTAACAAGTTCCTCTCCTTTCACTTTCAGTTCAAGATTTTCACCCAAACCAAGCATTACCCCTTTAATTTCATTATTCTTAATGTATTGATAAATAAAATTATTATCGGTTTCTTTAAAGGTTGAATACCAAATATACAAGCGACGGTCGGTGCTACGTTTTGGCACAAAATCATCGAGGTTAACAGGCTCAATGAAATCGGTAACTGCACCAGCTGGAAGGTGTTTGTAAATTGTTACTAAGGAGGTATAAGTAGCTTGTTGCTTGTCAATTAATTCTATTTCAGAAGCCAGTAATTCTGCTATCATGGCTACAATTCGAATTGGGCTATAAGATGGGTCATCCAAGGCTTCCTTATTGGATTCGATACGAATTTTATTTTGTAATAAAGCACGCGTTTGATAAACTTTAATGTATTGTTTTAAATTGCTTTTATAAAGGTTATAATCGTTGAATAATATATTTAATTCTTCATTTATTTGTTCCTTAGAATCATAGGTATACTCTTCCTTTTGAATTTGTGTTAGCTGCTTGTTGACATGGCTTTGCAAAGGGAACGGTATAGATAAGGTGGCTCCAAACGACATGAAATTACGGTCAGCTATTAACACTCGAGAATCGTAGTAATTATATTTGAGGGATGTTTTAAAAGCTACCTCCTTAATTGTTTTATTTTGATAATAAGCAGCCTTAGTACGCAATTCAGCGAGCGTATCATTTTTTTGATTAGCCTTGTAAACTGCTACTAATTTATCGAGATTAACATCTACAATCGGTAAATTTGCAACACTAACCGTATCAAAAGGAGTTGGCCTAACTTGAGGAATAAAATTACGAATAGAAGTTTCTACTTCTGCTTTACGAGTAAGCAATTCCGTAACCTCTTCCCAAGAAATGAATTTTAAATAGTAAATCTTTTTCGAAATTTCAATTTGCTGATTCAGTAAGACCAATAAATCGTTTAATTTTTGAATTTTATAGCGTGTAAAAATACTTGCAATATTGTTTACCAATTCAACTGAATTATTGCTACGTATTTGACTTTCAAATAGGAGATTTTTTATTTTAGTATTCGTTTTAAATTCTTTTAAATTTATTCTATTTCCTGCTAATCCGTTATTTAAAATATTCCATTCAACTCCGGTTTGAACAACGCGCTTGTACACATAGCCAATTTCATCGGATGAATTCGCATTAAAATTATCGGCATAGGAACCAACTATTCGAAAACCCTTATCCTTTGCTTCATATCGTCGTTCAGCTTGATACAAACGATTACGCATGTCGCGATCAGCATCGGCTCCGGTTATAGAATAAAGAGGATTCAGCAAATTAACATTCGAAGGAGCTTGTTCAGCACTGGTTTTAAGTAAATGTGCATCAATTGTAACCCGCAGTTTTTTCTTAATCTCTTCAAACTGTTTATCGATTGGACTATCGGCAACTTGTGCTTGCAACTGAAATACACTGGTAATAAAACATACGATTAGTAACCATAGTAGTTGTTTTCGGTAAAAAGAATAGCTGGTTGTTAAGCCTTTTTGCAAGTGAGAAGTAGTGTGTTTTTTCAACGTAACTGTACTAAATTTTAAATAAATGCCATCTGTATACGAAAACTATGGTCTATAGTTTCCTTAGTTGGTAAATATTTGTAATATTTCTTAAGGTTAACTGGTTCTATAGAAAGAGATTTTAACAAGTTTAAGCTAATAAGTGTGAGAAACTGAAAAAGAGTGGTTGATTTTTTATTCAAAATGAGTCCAAAAAAGCTTCACTACTTACTGTTTATCAGTTCTTTACCAAATGTACTGAATGGAGTCTTTTTGTACCAAAGATTTTTTTACATTTGTTACCCTTCAAATAATAACCCTTATTAAGAAATTTTATGAAAAAAATTCTAGTAATTCTTATCGCTGCCATGTTTTTTAACCTGTTTAATAGTAGTGCACAAACTACTGTCACCATTGGAACAGGTACTAGTACAAATGGCAATAATGCATATCCTTGTCCGTATGGTAATTTTTTCTGGGGAGCAAAGCACGACATCCTTATTTTGGCTTCAGAATTAACGAACCTTGGAGTAGCTCCCGGTGATATAACGGCGATTGCTTTTAATGTAGTAGCCTTGAACTTTCCCACAACCTTGCTCAATTTTTCAATTGGGATGAAGGCTACTAGCCAAACAACCGCCTCTGCAGCTTTTGCTAATGGATTAACAACAGTGTTACCATCTGGTACTTATCCTGTAAGCATAGGATGGAATACACATTCTTTAACCACTCCATTTTTTTGGGATGGGACCTCTAATTTGATTATTCAAACTTGCTTTAACAATACAGGATTTATTAATTCAAATCCATCAATGACCTATACCACTACAAGCTTTCAAAGTGTAAGTAGTTTTCGTCAGGACAATTCAACCACAGTATGTAATGCTTTAACAGGCACAGCTTCGGCAAACCGACCTAATATGCAAATTACCTACACACCTTCTTCGATTCCTCCAGTAACAAAATTTGGAGCAAACGTTACCAATACTTGTCAAAGTACGGTTCAATTTAAGGATTCATCGTGTTGTTTGGTTAGCTCTTGGGCCTGGGATTTTGGCGATACAACTGCTATCGATACCACTCAAAATCCAACTCATACTTATGCTCATCCGGGTGTTTACACTATTACATTAATAACTTCCAATAGTTTTGGTTCGGATACCTTAGTTAAAACAAACTATCTAACTATTTCATCAGGAGGTGCTACTGCTGCTACTTGTAATCCAACCGCATCAACTCCTTTTGGAGGATTCGGTCTTACATCTGTTCAATTTAATACCATAAATTCAATTTCGGCTGCAGGAAATACCGGTTATGAAGATTTTGCATGTATTGGTTTTACTGATGTTTACGAAGGTTCAGCATATACCTTATCATTGAGTTCAACCGGTTCGGTTACGCAAAATTTCAGAGCTTGGATAGATTTTAACAATGATGGTGTTTTCACTAATGCTACAGAAACTATATTGTCGGTAAACAGCGCAATTGCAGCAACAACCTCTGTTTTTATACCTGTTGGCGCTGTTTTAAATACTCCTTTGCGCATGCGTGTTGCTGCAGATTCTGACTTCAGCGTTAATATTCCCGGCGCATGCAGTACTTATGATTTTGGACAAGCGGAAGATTATTCAGTTACCATTTTACAAAATACCAACCCTCCACTGAGTAATTTTACAGTTGATGCACCTATAACTTGCAGTGGAAATGTTGTTTTTACTGACCTTTCAACAAATAGTCCAAGCACTTGGGATTGGGATTTTGGCGACAATACTACATCTCAATCACAAAATCCAGCACACAGTTATACTGCTTCAGGAACTTATACAGTAACATTAATAACTACCAATGCTTTTGGTGGAGATACACTTGTTAAAACAGCTTATGTAGATGTAACACTTGGTGCTGCTCCAATCGCTCCAAGCTGCAGTCCATCTACTACCTTGTATTGCTGTGGTTATGGTGTATATAACGTAACTTATGCATCCATTAACAATCCAAGCGGCGCAGCAAGCGAAGGATATCAAGATTTTACATGTATTAAATCAACAGAAGTTACCGAAGGGTTTGCCAATTTATTATCCGTTGAAACCGGAATTTCGAATGCACAGGATACAAGAGTTTGGATCGACTATAACAACGACGGAAGCTTTGGTACCACAGAATTGGTATTGACTTCAAACAATCAATACAATCCTTCAGTAAGCTTAACTATTCCAACAGGTGTAGCAGTATTGAATACTCCATTGCGTATGCGCGTTTGGACTGATTTTGCCGGAAGTACTCCTGGAGCATGTAACAATCCCAACCGTGGTCAGGTAGAAGATTATACTGTTATAGTAAAACCAAATACGGCGTTACCGGTAGCAGATTTTTCTGCCGATATAACCATTTCTTGTGGTGGTTTGGTTAATTTTACTGATGCTACTACCAACTTAGTAACTGCTTGGGAATGGAATTTTGGGGATAGTTCACCTCTATCCACCCAACAAAATCCGACCCATCAATACACTGCAACAGGTGTTTATACTGTAACCTTAATTGCAAGCAGCATTTACGGTGTCGATACCTTGGTTAAAACTGCGTACATTAATGTTGTGTCTACAAGTCCAGGCCCAATTAGTCCAAGTTGTTCACCTGCCACCACCGGTTATTGCTGTGGAGTTGGTATTTACAATGTAACTTTTTCGACCCTCAATAATACTACCAATGATGGAGTAGATGGCTATAGTGATTATAGTTGCTTGCTGCAAAGTACTGTGATGGCAGGATTATCATATCCTATTTCAATTACAACCGGTCCTATTTACAACGAAAATGTTCGAATTTGGATTGACTACAACAATGATGGTGTATTTAATACAAGTAATGAAGTAGCTTATACCGATTTAAACCACCTAGCTACCCACACCGGAAACATTAGTATTCCAAGCACTGCAGTTACAAATGTACCATTGCGTATGCGCATAACATCAGATAATTCAAATCCATTAACTACTGCATGTACTCAAGCGGTATTAGGCCAAACTGAAGATTATGGTATTACCATACTTCCAAATTCAAATCCACCAGCTGCAGGTTTCAGCGCGAATACTTTATTAACCTGTAACGGTGTAGTTAGCTTTACCAATACATCTAGTAATGCTACCAGTCAGGTTTGGGATTTTGGTGATGCAAGTGCGACTTCTACACTTACTAACCCTTCACATACCTATACAAGCAGTGGAACTTACTCGGTAACCTTAATGGTTTATAATGCTAATGGTGGAGATACTTTAACTATTTCAAATTACATAACAGTAACTTTAGGAAATGGGCCAATTAACGCTGCATGTTCACCAATAACTACCAACTATTGCTGCAACAATGGTATTTACAATGTTACCATGGGTACTATTAATAACACTACTACCGGAGGAAGCGATAGCTATAAAGATTATAGTTGCAGCATTAGAGATACCACCTTGGATGGTGGGCTTCCAACAAGCATTAGTGTTACAACCGGCGCAGGGCAAGCCGAAAATGTACGTGTTTATATTGACTACAATAACAATGGAAACTTCAATACTCCAAATGAATTGGTATATGCTAACAATTCCTTGCTAACTCATACCGGAACTATTAATGTTCCTGCCACCGGCGTGGTGTTTTATACTAATTTAAGAATGCGTGTAATGTCAGACTTTATCAATATTACCAATGCATGTGGTAATGTAACTTATGGACAAGTTGAGGATTATACTGTATTTATTCGTCACACTTTAGCTACTAATGATTTGGCAGCTGGTGAATCGTTGCAAGTTTTCCCTAATCCAAGTAGTGGAAGTTTTCAATTAAATTATTCCTTTGAAGGAAATAAAGAATTGAGCATCGAAGTAACGGATGTTTTAGGCAGATTAGTTCTCAGCAAAAGTGCAGCCGTTTCATCTAATTACACCGAAACACTTGATATGAGTGGACATGCAAAAGGTATTTACATCTTAAAAATACTGAGTGATAAGCAACAAATAACTCGTAAAATCACTTTAGAATAATCACCCATTAAAACCAAATTAAGCTTTTCAAGACGAAAAATTAACTCAGTACAAAAAACCCTATGAAAAATTCAATTTTAAAAATCACCCTGATAGCATTACTTTTATTCGGTGCTACAACTTCCACTTTTGCTACTCACTTGATGGGTGGAAGTTTAAATTATACCTACGTAAGTTTCAATGCTCAAACTCAAACAGCTACTTATGACGTGGTTGTTACGATGTACAGAAGATGCGACGCTGGGAGTTCACAATTTAGTCCTAATATTAACCTTGGTGCCTACATTGAAAATACAAGCAATTTGAATAAAGTGCTTTTTTCGAGTACTAATATTGGACCTGTAGTTACAAGCCCTGTTGTTCTGCCAAGTGGAGGAGGATGTACCTTTAATCCCAATGTGTGTGTTGAAAAAGGGGTTTATTCAGCTACAATTGATTTACCCTTGCAAGCACAAGGTTATCATTTAATGGTAGAAACTTGCTGCCGAAATACCCAAATTTTAAACATTGATGCTGCAGGTAATAACTTAGGAATGAGCTTTTACGCCTACGTTCCACCGGCATTTGTAAACAACAGCTCACCTGTATTTGTGGATGCTCCTGTACCTTATTTATGTGCTAGCGATACTACTAGTTTGCTCAATTCGGTTATTGACCCTGATGGCGATTTGCTAACTTATTCTTTTGTTTCGCCATTTCAGGATTTAACTGGAGCTACTCAATGGAATCCTCCGGCAACTTATACTTATCCAATTGCTACTACTCCTTACAATCCTACTTTCAGTGTTACCCAACCTTTTGGACCTGGAGGAACTGCACAAATTAACGGAGCTACAGGTTTAACACAATATTCACCTCCCGGAATTGGATTTTATGTAGTTGCAGTTGAGATAAAAGAGTTTAGAGGAACTAATCCTAATCCGATTGGTATTACACGTAGAGATTTGCAAATAATTGTTATTACATGTCCTCCAAATACAAGTCCCAATCAAGCAATTGATACGGATTCTAATGCAGTTATTACGACCTATAATATACGCGCAGGACAAGCAATTTGCTTTAATATTGGATTTTCTGACCCAACCGATAGTTTGTTTTTATCAGCAACCGGCGATATATTCAATGGTTTAGTAACAACTCCTCCAGCAACCTTTTCATCCGATTCGGCATTGCAAAATGTGAGTAGTCAATTTTGCTGGAATAGTTCCTGTACACAAGCCGGTTCATATCAGTTTTTTGTAAGAGCATATGACAATGGTTGTCCACGCAAAACCTTGAATGCTGTTTATACAATAAATGTTGCCCCCTTGGTGCCTAATGCTATAACCGGTGCTGTGAGTGTTTGTGCAAAACAAACCGGTGTAGCTTACAGTGTTCCAGCTATCACAGGTTCAACATTTAATTGGACTGTAACAGGAGGAACTATTGTTACCGGAAATGGAACAAATGCAATATTGGTTGATTGGGGTAACGGACCAAATGGAAATGTTTCCTACACCGAAACCAATGATTTAAATTGTGTTTCTTCAGTTGTAAACTTTGCAGTAAATGTAAATGTATTGCCTTCTGCAACAGCCGGAGCCGATCGTGCAATTTGCCGTGGATCAAGTACACAACTTGGAACTGCCAATAGTGCTGGATTTAGCTACAGCTGGTCACCTGCTACAGCATTGAGTAGTACAACAACCTCAAATCCAAATGCAAATCCAACAGTTACAACAACCTATATTGTAACTATGACTAATCTTTCAACCAATTGTGTAAATAAAGATACAGTTGTTGTTACAGTAAATTCATTGCCAATTGTAAATGCGGGAGTTGATAAAGCAATTTGTATTGGAAGCTCTACCTCAATTGGTGGTGCTCCAACTGGTCCAACAGGGTCAACTTTTGTATGGAATACTTTGAGCGGCTTAAATGACTCAACACTTGCTAATCCGACAGCAAATCCGTTAGTAAATACAACTTATTTTGTTGTTGTAACCGACAGCAATAGTTGTGTTGCAAGCGATACGATGAAAGTTAAGATAAATCCTTTACCGGTAGCAGAAGCGGGTAGCGATAGTGCTGTATTTTGTTTGGGTGATAGTATCGTAATTGGTTCTTCAACCATACCTAATAGTAGCGTTTACAGTTGGACTCCTTCAGCCGGATTAGCGAATGCTTCTGCTTCGCTTACACTCGCAAGTCCTTCAGTAAATACGATGTACCTATTAACAGTAATAGATAGTAATAGCTGTGTGAACACTGATTCAATTTTTGTTTCTATTAATGCAGTACCGTCAAAGAATGCAGGAATTGATAAATCAATTTGTTTTGGACAAAGCGTTGGTATTGGTGCAGCTGCAACTCCAGGTAATTCCTATTTATGGACACCAGCTACAGGATTAAGTGCTGATACTATAAGCGATCCGGTAGCTAATCCTACGGTAACAACTACCTATATTTTAACTGAAGCTATTTTAAGTACCGGTTGTTTTATGAGTGATACAGTAGTTGTAACAGTGAATAGTTTACCAGCTGCAACTGTAATTGCAAACGATACCATTTGTTTTGGAACATCAATTAATATTGGAGGAGCAGCTACTGCAAATCATATTTACCAATGGTCGCCGGCAACAGGTTTAAATTTCACTACTTTATCAAATCCTGTAGCGTCACCTTTAGTGCAAACTGAATATACCTTAATAGAAACTGATACTCTAACAGGGTGTATTGATTCAAATAAAGTTATCATCAGTTTAAATGCAATTGGAACAGCTACTGCTGGAGCACCACAAACTATTTGCCGCAACGACAGTGCTCAAATTGGAGCTGCAGCCGTTGCTGGAAGTGCTTATTCTTGGTCGCCTGCTGCCGGATTAAGTAATCCAAACTCGGCAAATCCAATGGCTAGTCCTGATTCAACCACAACCTATACCTTAACTGAAACTATTATTTCAACCGGTTGTAACAATACCAATACAGTGGTAGTAACAGTAAATCAATTACCAGCGGCAAATGCGGGACCTGATTTATTTTTGTGTCCAAGCCCAGGGAATAATGTAATTTTAAATGGATCGGGAGGTTCAACTTATGCTTGGTCGCCAAATTACAATTTGAGCGATTCTACATTGGCAACCCCAACTGCTAATCCTGATTCTACTACCAATTATACTGTTTTGGTAACCGATACAAACGGATGTCATTTAACTGACACTATGCAAGTGCTTGTATTTCCAATTGTTCCGGTTGATGCAGGATTTAACCGAACAATTTGCCTAAAAGACAGTGTTACCATTGGTGGCATTCAAACTGCCCCTGTAGGTTCTACTTTTTTATGGACACCATCAACAGGTTTGGATAATCCAACATTAGGTAATCCTAAGGCTAGCCCAGCTACTACAACTACTTATATTGTTACGGTAACTAACGATACCTGTCATGGTTCAGATACAGTAATAGTTTTTGTGAACCCTATTCCTGATGCCATTGTTGGACAAAGTAGAAATTTATGTATTAATGATAGTACTGTTATTGGTGCAGCCGATGTTATTGGTAATACTTATGCTTGGGTTTCGAATCCGTCAGGCTTTACTTCAACAAATGCAAATCCAACAGTTCATCCTGTTGTTACAACTACCTATATTTTGACTGAAACCATTACTGCAACAGGTTGCTTTAAAACCGATTCAATAACTATTACTGTAAAACCCTTGCCTACCACAATTGCAGGTAGCGACAAAACAATTTGTATAGGCAGTCCTGTTAGTATTGGAGGATCTCCTACTGGACCAACAGGTTCTACTTTTATTTGGAGCCCTGCAACTGGATTATCACAAACTACTATTGCTAATCCTAGTGCATCGCCGGCAACTACAACAACCTATATTGTTCAAGTAACCGATATATTTACTTGTGTTAACCGCGATACAGTGGTAGTAAATGTAAATCCTTTGCCAATAGTTAGTGCTGGTAGTAATTTGCAATTGTGTATTAATGATACGATAGCCATTGGCGGTACACCTACCGGACCTGCTGGTGCAACGTATGCATGGACACCCGCTGCCAGTTTGGTAAATGCAACAGTAGCAAATCCGTTGGCTCATCCAACTGTAAGCACTAACTATATTGTTACTGTAACAGATACGAATGGTTGTGTCAATAAAGACACAATGAATGTAAATGTGAATCCACTTCCTGTTTTGAACGCTGGTGCAAATCGACCGATATGCTTTGGTGATTCAACACAATTAGGAGGTAGTCCATTTGCATTGAATTCGTCATTTAGCTGGAGTCCTGCTGCAGGATTAAGTTCAACAAGCATTAGCCAACCTATGGCTAGTCCGGCAACAACAACCGATTATATTTTAACAGTTACCAATAATTTAACTAGCTGTGTAAATCACGACACGGTTACGGTTACGGTAATTACTTTGCCTCTTGCATTGACCGGTCCAGATGTTCCTGTGTGTATAGGCGACAGTATTCAGATTGGAGACATTGCTGTATTGGGAAATACCTATGCATGGTCACCTTCAATTGGATTAAGTTCAACATCGGTGTCAAATCCATTTGCACATCCAACAACTACAACAACTTATACACTTACTGAAACCAATACATTAACTGGCTGTTTTAAAATTGATTCAGTAGTTGTAACTGTTAATCCATTGCCATTGGCTACTGTAACGTCTGATCAAACAATTTGTTTGTTGCAAACGGTTTCAATAGGTGCAGCTGCTGTGAGTGGCAATACTTATAGCTGGACACCAAGTGCCGGTTTAACGAATGCTACAGATGCAAATCCTGGTGCTAGTCCGGCAACTACAACAACTTATGTTTTAACAGAGACAATAACAGCTACCGGTTGCTTTAACAGTGATACAGTAACGGTTAATGTGAATCCATTACCACCTGCAAATGCCGGAATAGATAAGGCAATTTGCTTTGGGAAATCGGTTCAAATTGGAGGAGGCGCAAACGCAGGAAATACCTACTTGTGGAGTCCTGCAACGGCCTTAGATACGATTACTTCTTCACAGCCTATTGCGAATCCAACTCAAACAACCACCTACATTTTAACTGAAACAATAACTGTTACAGGCTGTCAAAAACAAGATACTATTACTGTAACAGTAAATCCGTTACCGGTTATTGTAACTAGTGGAAATGCCGGTGTTTGTAGTACCGATAGTATACAACTTACCGCCAGTGGAGGCGCTACTTATTTGTGGAGTCCTGCAAGTGGATTAAGTAATGTAAACAGCGCTCAACCTATGGCTTCACCATCAGATACGATTACATATCAGGTGATTGTTACTACTCAATTTGGTTGTGTTGACAGTGCTTTATTGCACATCGATGTAAATCCTTTACCAATTGCAAATGCTAGCTTTGTTTATACGCCGACTTGCGATGGATTAAAAGCAGCTTATACAAATACCAGTACAATTTCGAACGGTGAAAACTTAAGCTATATTTGGAAGTTCGGTGATGATCAAACATCTACTGATGAAAATCCGGAACATACATTTGCTTACGGACAAATTTATACAACTGTGTTGACAGCTATTTCGCAGAATCTTTGCAAGAGTGAATTCAGTATTGTAAACGATGTACTTGCCCAAAAAGACAATGTGAAAATTTCTTTATCGAATGTGATTACTCCGAATGGTGATGGTGTTAATGATTGTTTCTACTACAAGGCAGATGGATCGCTTGATGAATGCTCAGAACTTTGGGTTTACAATCGTTGGGGTAAAGAAATTTTCAGAAGTACTAATTCTGAAAACTGCTGGGATGGAAAAGATAAAAATGGTAACCTAGTTGATAATGGAGTATATTTTTATGTTTATAAAATTCAAGATTTCAAAGCAAACGGAAACATCAATGTTTACCGTTAATTAAATCTCAACTAACAAAAACCTGCTCCGATTTAGAGGGCAGGTTTTTTTTTGCATAGCTAAACCATGGATACAAATATACGCAAGGGTAAAGCAAGCGATTTACCACAAGTGCTTGAATTAATAAATGAACTAGCACTTTACGAGAAAGCTCCTCAAGAAGTAACGGTTACAATAGCGGAGTTAATAGAAGATAGTTTCGGAGATAATCCTGTTTTCTATTTTTTTGTGGCTGAACAGGGCACACAAATTTTGGGAACAGCAATATATTATATTAAATATTCGACTTGGAAAGGCCGTTGCGTTTACTTGGAAGACATTATTGTTAAGGAGTCTCAAAGAGGTAAAAAAATAGGTAAACACTTGTTTGAGGCGGTTATTTTAGAATGCAAAAATTTGGATGCAAAACGAATGGAATGGCAAGTATTGGACTGGAATACTCCAGCATTGCATTTTTATGAAAAATTTAACGCACAAGTTGATCCAAGTTGGGTGAATTGCAAGTTAACGGAAGAACAAATTTTAAACTATACTTTTTAGGCTTGCGTGAAGTTTGGTATTCGACTCTTCGCATCTAACTTGAATGAAACTTTTTGAATACACATTTAGGATTAGACAACGTGATTGTACAAAATCAAATTACTGAATATCTCAAAACACTTCCACCAGCCAAAAGCAGTGAGTTACTACACATACATCAACTTATTCTGAGTTTAAATCCGGGTTGTAAATTGTGGTATTTAGATGGAAAAAATGATGTAGGAAAAGTTGTTTCTAATCCCAATATTGGATATGGTATACACCAACTAAATTATGCCAATGGTACAAGAAAAGAATTTTACCGCATTGGAATTTGTGCAACCAGTACAGGAATTTCGGTGTATATTCTTGGCTTTCCGTATAAGAATTTTCTTAAATTAAATTTTGAAAAAAGATTAGGTAAAGCAAGTGTTAGCGGTTATTGTATCAAATTTAAGAAGCTTCAGGACATTCAACTCGAAGTGCTTAAAGAGGCTATAATAAAGGGATTTGAACTAGGCAATTAATGAAATTGATTTTACTATTTTACACTAAAAATAAATCAAGAAGCATCAAAGAAATTACTTTTAATGAAACGAGATCAAAATTTTTTCTTCTTATTCATTCGTGTAATTTAATACCAACTTCACATCACAAAATAAAGTTACATTAAAAAAAGTCCCAACATACGTCATATTGAATGCATTAGCAGATACATAAGCTGTTTGACATTTTATACATAAACCATATTGCTGTAGATTTGATAAAAAACAACAACTAAATATACCGGTTATTCAATAAATTAATGGACAAAAATAATTCATCATGGATTCCAAAAATTTAAAAAGTGCTAATCTAAATGGGAATTGCAACCCATTCGCACAAACCTATTTTCATGGAACTAAGGCTGATTTAAAAATTGGTGATTTAATTGAAGTTGGTTATACTTCAAATTATGGGGAAAATAAAAGTTCAAAATACATTTTCTTAACAGCTACTTTGGATGCTGCAATTTGGGGCGCAGAGCTGGCAACCGGCGGAGGTGTTGAACGAATTTACTTGGTTGAACCAACAGGCCCCATTGAAGATGATCCTGATTTAACCGATAAAAAATTTCCGGGTAATCCAACAAAATCGTATCGTTCAACTGCTCCATTTAAAGTTGTTGGTGAAGTTACTTCCTGGCAAGGACACGCAACGGATCAAGTTGCCGGAATGAAAACTGCTCTTGAAAAATTAAAAGAGCAGGGAATCAATTCACTAAATGCATGAAGTAACAGAGCAACATGCTTACTCAAACAGCATTTAGCTACTTAACTAATGTAGATCAAAAAAAACTATTGCCCTGTAAGCCAATCTTTAAAATAACTTGAACGTTCGGTACTCACAATAGTTTCTATTTCGCATGGCGGATTAAGTGTGAGTTTAACGCGCGATTTTGAAACTGTAACCATTTTATCAATCGCTTTAATATTTACAATAAACTGGCGATTGATTCTAAAATATTCCTTCGGATTTAAAATATGCTCCAATTCATCTAAGTTATGATCAACTGAGAAACGCTGATTTTTGAAGGTGTATAAAAAATTGATTTTTGATTCCGTATAAAAATAGGCTACATCCGCTATTTCAACAGTTTTAATTATCTCACCATATCGAATTACAATGCGCTTTTGATATTCACCTTTATTTTTACTTAGGGCACTCAGAAGCACCGAATAATCGATTTCGGGAGAAGTTTTATCACTAAAGCGTTTTTTATACTTATCCAGTGCCGTCTTTAGTTCTTCGCTCTTAACGGGTTTCAATAAATAATCAACCGAATTAACCTTAAAGGCTTGCAAAGCATATTGGTCATATGCTGTAGTGAAAATTACTGGACATTTAATTTCAACCTCATTAAAAATATCAAAACTAATTCCGTCTGATAGTTGTATATCCATAATAATTAAATCGGGATGATGGTGATGTGTAAGCCATTCAATGGCCGATTTAACACTTACCAAGGTTTCGAGTACTGTTAGTTCAGGACTCACACTTGCCAGTAATTTTTTTAGTCGGGTAGATGCCGGTTCTTCGTCTTCAATTAATAGTACATTCATAATAGTTTAAATTAAAGGTATGGATACTGTGAATTCTTCTAAATTATTTTCAATAGTTACTTCTTCTTTGCTAAGCAATTTATAGCGGTTTACAATATTCGGTAAGCCGGTGCCTGTGCCGGGTTCCTTGTTGCGTCGTTTATTAATTTTATTTTTAACGTACAATCGGGCAGCTGATTTGTTATCATAAATAACAACATCTAAAGGAGTTTCAGCCGAAACTGCATTGTGTTTTACGGCATTTTCTAAAAGTAGTTGCAATACCAAGGGTGGAACTTTTGCGTCCATGCTTTCTTCGCTGACATCTATTTTTAGAGTGAAATTTTTTCCATAGCGTTTCTTTTGCAGGAAAAAATAAGTAGAAGCTAGTTCTAATTCTTTGCGAAGAGAAATAGTGTCTTTATCACGATAGGTTACAATGTTTCTAAAAAAATCAGAGAGCTTTTCAACATACTCTATGGCTACCTCTTTGTCTTCTTCAATTATTGCAATAAGCGTATTAAAGCTATTGAATAAAAAGTGAGGATTTACTTGATTTTTAAGTGTTTCAAACTGAAATCCTATTTTTTCTTTCTCTAAACGTTCTAAATTTCTAACACGTTGAAACCTTACACGAAGTATAATTGCAGTAACTACCAACATGCTTGCAGTAAATAAAATTCGAAACCACCATTGCTGCCACCAAGGTCGCTTGATGGTAAAACTAAAACTAGCTTCAGATGCGTTTTTAAAATTATTATTGATAGAAGACCTTACTTTAAAAACATACTTACCCGGAGCAAGGTTGGGAAAAATTAATTTACGGTCTTTGGTATTGATCCATTGACGTGTATATCCTTGCAGCATGTATTGATAGCGAATGCGGTCGGGATTGCTGTACCACACACTAAAATAATCAAATGAAATGTTGTTTTGATTGGATTTAAAAAGTGGTAAATTGATGTTGGTTTCTTCTTCAGTAAACAACAATGGATTGTTTAAAATAGTACGTGGTTTATTGGTGTAATGATTCGCGTCGTTGTAAAAGCGAATTATTCCCAACTCGGTTCCTAACCAAATATTACCAAATTTATCCTTGGTGATGGAATTTAAATCGGAGTTAATATCGGCCAAACCTACTTCATTACCATAGTAAAACAACTTTCCAGTTTTAGTATCCAACACATCAATTCCTTGCTTGTGCATAATTATTATGCTACCTCTTCCATCCGAAATAATACTGCTTATACTGAGGTTTCGTATACCCTCCTTAATGGAATAATTAACAAAATTTTTTCCATCAAACCTATAAATTCCTGCATTCAAAGTACTGAACCAAATAAAGCCTTTTTCATCTTCTGTAATGGAATAAACTACCTCACTTTTAATTCCAGAATTCACATTGTATGTACTTAATGTACTACCATCCAAACAGGAAATTCCCTTTCCATCTGTTCCAAACCACACACGTTTGCGAGAATCAACAAAAATGGAATACACGTAATCGCTTCCCAATAAATTTTGACCAAAATAATTTTTAAAACTTACTTGTAAATTGTCGGTATTTAAATTATTCGGAAGTGTAATTTGTGTTACACCATTGAGCGTTGCGAGCCAAATATTTTTTTGATACCCTCCTATTGCAATTACACTGGCGTTGTTTATAGACTCATTGCCGGTTATTTTTTGTATGGCAAAAGTTTCAGGATTAACTCTGTACAAGCCCTTGCCCATAGTTCCTACCCAAATATATCCTTCCCTGTCTTCAAACAACGAAACAATATCGACAAGTTGTTTAGGTGGTGTAATACTTAATTTTTTATACCGCGAAAAAACGGAATCGTTTAAATTAATTTTTACTAGTTCCTGATCAGGTGTAAACCATAAATTGTTTTTGCGGTCGCAAAGTAGGGTGTGCACAAAAGAAATTTTTTGATTTTTAAGTTTGTCCAGCACCATTAAATGTCGTCCCATACTTTGATAAATGGTAGAATTTGAAATCATCCACACATTGTTTTCGTTATCGGCACACACATTATTCACACGAATAAAATCGAGGTTATTGAAGCGTTTGTAAATGCTTAGTGGAACAGTAGGGTTTTCATCAAAAAACAATAGGCCGCTTTCGTCTGTAGCAATCCACCATCCTGATTTTTCTTTTGTTAGTGCATTGATTTGCCCCAGGCTCCAGTTTTCAAATTGTTTGGGAATGGTAAATGTTCCCTGAGAAATAGTGTATTTGCAAATACCTTTATCTTGCATTCCTATCCACAAGTTTCCTGCGTTATCATTCACTATTTTTCGAACTATTTTATCAGGTAAACCTTTTTTCTGATCGAGCCGTTCTACCGAAATAGTTGAATTTTTTGAGGTGCATATTGCAATACCATCATCGGTTCCTACGTAGACTTTTCCATCATTTCCTATTGCGGCACAATAAGCATACTCATTGGTTAAACCTTCAGCAATTCCAATGTGTTTTAATTTATTATCAGCATAAAAATAAACGCCTTCACCAGCAGTACTCATCCAAAAATTTCCAGCAAAATCTTCTACAATTTCTGTAACCGGGCGTTTCGGAAAAGGCAAACTAGTAATAATTAATTTCAACTCGTTGTTTACCAAAGTAGCTATACGACCATTCTTAAAGCCCACCCAAATTCTGCCTTTCGAATCCATAAAAACCGTAGACACATTGTTGTCGAAATGATTAATTTCTACCTGGTAGGCGGTTGATTCTAATCCATCAAATTCATACAAACCTTCTGTGGTACCAAACCACAACAAGCCTTTTGTGTCTTTGTAAACTGTATTAATTTTAAGGTTACCATTTTCTTTGTTGAGGTATACTTTTTTAAAGAAGGGAGTCTGCGCATGCAGGTTGACTGATAAACAGAAAATCAGCAAAAGAAAAAGAAATATGTTAGGGCTTTTACTCATTTTCTCACTAAATCGGCTTTTACTTCAACGGCTACTGATTGAGCTATTTTACCATGTACAATTCGTGGAATTTTAATCTCATAATCTTCTAACAAAACCGAAAAATTACTCGTAATAAAAATGGTATTTCCCTTTTTTGTGAGCTGTACTTTTATAATCTTTTCCTGCTCTTGTCCGTGAATTTTAAGAAGTCCTTTCGCTCTTACTACACAGCTGGCTGTGTTATCAAAATCATAACTATCTATAACTCTTCCTTGAAATGTTGCAAGAGGATACTTTTCGCTTTCTAAATAATTCTCATTAAAATGCTCGCGTTGCAAACTCAGGTTAAATCCTTCAAAACTGGCTATACGAACAGCAAACACAAAATTGTTATTAGTAACATTCAATAATCCGCTTAACTGTTTTGATTCTGCATGAATTTCTTCGAGTGCACTTTGCGATAAAAATCGAACTTTACCAATCGCAGTTGTATAAACTTCAGCTTGCGCAAAAACGAAAGCTACCTGGCTCAAAATGAAGCTAACTACAACTATGCTTAATCGAATGGGCATCAATTACAATGGGATATTTCCGTGCTTTTTACGCGGCAGTTTATCAACTTTATTTTCGAGCATTTTAAAAGCCTTAATTAATTTTTCGCGTGTTACTTCGGGTTTAATTACTTCATCCACATATCCTCTTTCAGCGGCACGATAAGGGTTTGCAAAATGCTCTATGTATTCAATTTCCTTTTCCTTTAATTTTGCAGCCGGATCTTTTGCAGCGGAAATTTCTGCTTTAAAAATAATTTCTGCTGCACCTTTTGCTCCCATCACAGCAATTTCAGCACTTGGCCAAGCATAATTCATATCTGCGCCAATGTGTTTACTGTTCATAACATCGTAAGCACCTCCGTAAGCCTTTCGAGTAATTACAGTAATTCGTGGAACTGTAGCTTCGCTAAATGCATACAACAATTTTGCGCCATTGGTTATTATGCCGTTCCATTCTTGATCGGTTCCAGGTAAAAATCCGGGTACATCTTCAAATACCAAAAGTGGAACATTAAATGCATCGCAAAAACGCACAAAACGAGCAGCTTTAGTAGAACTATTTATATCTAATACTCCAGCTAAAAATGCCGGTTGGTTTGCAATAATTCCAATGCTTTTACCTGCTAGTCGTGCAAAACCAACCACAATGTTTTCGGCAAAATTTTTATGAACTTCCAAAAAACTGCCTTCGTCAATCACACCATCAATAACTTCACGTATATCGTAAGGTTGATTGGGATTGGCCGGAACCAATGAATTTAAAACCGGTCGAATTTCATTGCCGGCTTCATATGGAACTGAAGGTGCGCTATCTTCACAGTTTTGAGGTATATACGACAATAAGGCTTTGATATTATTAATACATTCAATCTCGTTGGCACAGGCAAAATGTGTAACTCCTGATTTAGAACTGTGTGTTGAGGCGCCGCCTAATTCTTCTGAACTCACTTCTTCGTGCGTAACCGTTTTTACTACGCTAGGACCGGTAACAAACATATAGGAGGTATTCTCAACCATCATAATAAAATCGGTAATTGCCGGTGAATAAACAGCACCACCTGCACAAGGGCCCATAATAGCCGACAATTGTGGTATAACGCCTGAAGCACGAACATTGCGGTAAAAAATATCGGCATATCCACCTAAGGATACTACACCTTCCTGAATACGCGCACCACCGCTATCATTGAGACCAATAACCGGAGCACCATTTTGCATTGCTAAATCCATGATTCGGCAAATTTTTTCGGCATGAGTTTCAGAAAGCGAGCCTCCAAAAACTGTAAAATCCTGTGAAAAAACATAGACTAAACGGCCTGATATAGTTCCAAAACCGGTAATCACACCATCGCCCAGATATTTCTCACGTTCGAGTCCAAACTCAGAAGAACGATGTGTTACAAACATTCCAATCTCTTCAAATGAACCTTCGTCGAGTAAAAAATGTAACCGTTCGCGGGCAGTTAATTTTCCCTTTTTATGTTGCGAATCAATGCGTTTTTGTCCACCGCCTAAATGGGCAGTTTCAATTTGTTGATTTAAATAATCGAGTTTGTCTTGCATGGTTAAAGCTGCTTATATTTTCATGATAAGCAACAAAGTTAAACCCATTTTATTCATTCTGAAATAATTTCTGCTGAATTGGAAAATAAGCCGTTTATACAGGAATTTTAGAAGGCGGGAAAATCCTTAAAAACAAAATGTTCTGTTGTAACATGAAACAACAGAACATCTGTACTAAAAAAACTACTCAACAACTAATCAAAATGCAGCAAGGTTATACCTACTGCAAATGCTTTTAAATCGGGCGCTGAAGCCTTTTTTTGGAAAAATGGAGTTAAACCATAGGTAGCAAACACATTAAAACGACCGTATCCCAAACGCACGGTTGCAGCAATTTTAAAAGGATTCAGGTTAAAGTCACTTTTTACCTTGTTTTTGTACTCTTTATTATTTAGCTCATACACTTGTTTTAGTTTCGTGGTTAAATTGTAAGCTCCAACTATACCTGCTGCCAGGTGAAATGATTTCTTAGCCACTTTATTACTATTTAATTCGAGCAATAAGGGAACTGTAACATAACTTGCTTTTAAGCAATTTTTAGAAAAATCGAGTCCACTCACATAAGCCGAAACAGTATCGTTGAGAT
>Ga0268298_10000985_pt1 | contig 35251 bp, 27 predicted proteins | sample WWTPWeurt_MetaG_FD_194462 | JGI IMG/M metagenome (GOLD analysis project Ga0268298, IMG submission 194462) | Activated sludge microbial communities from WWTP in Nijmegen, Gelderland, Netherland - WWTP Weurt | ecosystem: Engineered > WWTP > Aerobic digester > Activated sludge | place...
GCTCAACGGATCCACCGAGACGCGTCGCGTCCAGTGTCCATTCGTGAGCGAAGAAGAAGTCGCTCACTTGACCGACTTCGTCCGCAAGCAGGGGGCGCCGGAGTATCACGAAGAGATCCTGGCGGCGTCCGACGACGATGCGGGCGACGAAGACGCCGACGAACAGCTCGACTCGCGCTTCGACGAAGCCGTGCGCATCGTCAAGGAGACCCAGCGCTGCTCGACGTCGTGGCTACAGCGCAAGATGACCATCGGCTACAACCGCGCGGCCAAGATCGTCGAGATGATGGAGCGCCGCGGGTTGGTCGGCCCACCCAACGGTGCACGTGACCGCGAGGTCCTGATCCCTCCCGGGTGAGCGCGTGATCGGTGCGCGCGACGGGCGTTTCCGAGGCCTCGGCTGCCGCCTCCCCGCTGCGCATGCGTCAAAACGTTTGTGGTTCGGGACGCCGGTCGGCCTATGATCGGTCCCCCCCGCATGTCCGAGCGCGATGACGTGATCCCGCTGCCGCTCGACGACGACGATGACGACGTCGCGTGGGCGCTGCAGACCGCGGCCGTGCAATGGCGGCGCGGTGCCAAGGCGGATTCCGTGGTGTGGCTCCGGCGCGCCGTGGAGTCGGCCATGGAGGTGGGGCATGTGCCGCGGGCAACGCAGCTGAACGAGCTGATCGCCGGTGTCGAAGAGCGCATCGTGGCGGACATCTTCTCGGCGTCGGAGCCCACTACGGTCACTTCCGATGGCGTCGACGACCTGCTCGACACCACCGTGAGCACGAGCCGAGCGAGCATCGACATCGAATTCGACGAAGGCGACCGCACGGACATGATCGTATCGTCTTCGGAGCTCATCCCCGGCGACTCGCTTCCGGTGCCCGGTTCTCCGCCACCGAGCGCGCCGTCGGAACCGCCCGGGCCTGCGGTCCCGCTGCCCCGCTTTCCCCTGCCGAGCGAACCCCGGCGTGCACGCCCGCCGCCGCCGCCGTCGGCGCTGGCGCGAGAGAAGAGTGCGCCACCTCCTCCGGTGTCTCCGATGCTCCCGGCCGAACCCGACGAGCCGTTTTCGAGCGAAGCGCCGCGCAGCGTCGCGCCCGACTCGCTGCCCACGGTCAGCGCCGAAGAGGCCGATATCTTGGGGGAGCTGCCCCCGGTGAGCGAAGCGCTCGGCTCGCTCGATCTCGCGCCTTCGGTGCCGGCGCCGCCGCCGTTTTCGGAGCTGCCTCCGGCGCAGGAGGCGGGCGTGATCGGCTCCGACGGCTCGACGCTGGCGCCGCTCGAAGCGCCAGCGGAGCCGGCGCTCGCCGACGTGCTCGGGATCACGGATCTGTTCCCTCCGGCCGAGTCCGCAGCCGAAGCGGTCCAGGCGCTCGCCGAGCCCGAAGCCGAAGTCGCGAGTGCAGCCGCTCCGCCGGCGAAATCCGAGGCTCCGGACCCTGGTCCGCGCATTCGCGGCGTGAGTTTGGCGGACGTCGCCGGTCTCCAAGACCTGCCGCCGGAAGCGCAAGAGAAGCTGGTGCAGACCGCGCGCATCGACGTGCGCGACGTCGACGAAGAGGTGAGCGGGTTCGCCGTGGCGCTCGTGGTCGAAGGCTGGGCCAGCATCATGCCCGCCATCGCCGACGTGGCCTGTGCGTTCGCCCAAGTCGGCGACGTGGTGTTCACGCACGGCACGTTCGACGATCCGGTCGCCCTTCGCGTCGTGGCCGGTGAGACCGACACTGCCATCGCAGTTTGGGACCGCGAGGCCCTCGAGGCCGCGACCTCCGACTGCCCCTGGGTCGCCGACGAGCTTCGTTTGGTGGCGGATCGCTTTCAGGGGTTGGCCGGCGCAGCCATGGGCCCGCTAGGCGATCGATTGGACGACACGTTGAGGCAGATGGTCACCGATCGCTGCGAGGTACGCTCATTCCTGCCGGGTGAGGCCATCGTGGCGTCGGGCAAACCGGTGCCGGGCATGTTCATCGTGGGCGGCGGCGCCGTGGAGCTCGTCAGCGGCGAAGACGTGGTGGGTGAGCTCGGTCCCGGCGAGTTCTTGTTCGCCACCAGTGTGATGGCCGCTTCGCCGGCCCCCATGGGCGCGCGTGCGGGCGCCCAAGGCGTGTTGCTCCTGTTCGCGGAGCGGCACACGGCCCACGAGCTCTTGGTCAGCGTGCCGCCGTTGCTCGAGATCCTCGCCGGCTGACGGCGTTCTGGCCCGAGTCGAGCTCCCACACCAGAGCCTCGTTGCCCTGGGCCCCGGCGAAACGCAGGCCGATCCAGCGCGCGTTGCCGGCGATGGTGGGCCGACCGTCGGCGCGGCTCTTCGGGAATCGAATGCGGAAAGCGCTGCGCCAGGGTGACGTGTAGGGGAAGTAGGTGCGCTCGATGGCGCTCGGACGCTTGATGGTTTCGATTTCGCTCGGCGCAGTCTCGCTGCCTTGGTCGTCGATCAGTCGCACGATCCAGGCGGGGTTGTCGGCCTTGAGGTCACCCCAGCGGTGTTTCTGCGCATAGAGGGCCACGTAGAACGTGTGGTTCGAACGTGTCTCTGCCAGCGAGCTTTCGAGCAGCGAACGACGTTGGTCGACCGTCAGACGGTAATCGTCCGAATAGCGAACGACGTAGGCCCAGCGGAAGTCCCAGGACTCGTAGGTCGCCGTGACCGTGAGCACGTTGTCGAGATCGGTCACGGTCACCAGGTCTTCGGTGCGGGTCCAGCGGTCGAGGACGATCTCGTAGTCGGTCGGCGCGTATTCGCGCGGACCCTCGGCGAGCCGGACTCGCTCCTGAGTGCAGCCCGCCGTGAGGCCCGACGCGAGGAGCACGAGGGCGGCGCCCGGAGAAATCGTCCAGAGCGCATGCCCGAGGTTCATCGCTCGGCAAGCGTAGCGCCCCGCCGCCGTCATTTGTAGTTTCGCTCACTCCTCGGCGAGGAGACCGCACGCGAGGGCCTGTTTCGCCATCTCGTGATTCGCGGCGTGCCCCGGTCGCCACGCCTCGACTCGGCCCCGAGGCGGTCCCCCGAAAAGGAACAGATCGCCCATCCAATCGAGCAGTTTGTGGCGTGCGAGCTCGGCCTCGCCGGCGGGTCGGCACGGGGGAAGGGTGCGCCCCGTCGCGTCGAGCACCAGCACCGCGGCCGGGTCCACGTGGCGCGCGCGGCCGGCCGCCCGCAGGTCGAGGGCATCGCGCTCGAAACCGAAGGTGCGCGCGGGCGCGATGCGTTCCAAGAACTCACGCTCGCTGCCGCCGTGTTCCGCCACCTCGCGCCCGAAGCCATAGTCGACCTCCACGCGTAGCTGCGGTCGAGGGCCCGGTTCGAATCGATAGCGGCTCGTGCCGATTTCGAGCTCCCCGGCCCGGGCTACGCACAGCCGCGTGGCCTCGCGGCGAAGTCCGAGCATGGCGATGGCGCGTGCGAGCTCGTGCGCGCCTCCGTCGAGCAGTGGCACTTCCGGTCCTTCCACGCTCAGCGTGAGACCCGAACGAATCGACATGCCAGCGAGCGCAGCCAACAGGTGCTCGAACAGGTCGACCTCGTGAGTTCCGTCGCGTGCCCGGACTTTGACTCCGTGATCGGCGCGCACCACTTCGAGCTCGCCGAGGCTCGCCGTGTCGGGGCCCAGTTGGAACAAGAGCGGCCCCGGACGCGGATCCAAGCGCAGCTTGGCCGGTTCGCCGCCGTGGAGTCCGCGGCCGTGGAGCTCGACGTAGATGCTCAATTGCCGCGGATGTCGAACACGCTGACGACCGCGATCAAGGCCAGCAGCATCAAGAGGCCCACCGCGTGGACGTGGGCCTCGATCCTGGCGTTGGGCCTGCGGCGCGTCACCGCTTCGTAGCTCAGGAACATCAAGCGCCCGCCGTCGAGCGCTGGAAACGGAAGCAAGTTGAATCCGCCGAGATATGCCGAGAGGAGTCCCAAGAGGAAGAGGTAGTCCGCGAGCCCCTGCTCCACCGCGCGTTTGCCCTCTCTCACGATGCCCACGGGGCCGGAGACCTCGGGCTTCTCACGCCCCGTGATCATGCGGCCGAGCCCCACGACCAGCGCCTCGACCACCTTCGCGGGATGAATCACCGACTCGATGGCGGCGTCTTTGACGCCCAAGCGCGGCACCGCCGAGATGGGCCGCACGCCGATCTGTCCGCCGCCGCCTTTGGCCTTGGGCTCCGGAGTCACTTCGAGGGTCTTCTGTTCGGCGCCGCGCTGGACGACGACGGTCATCTTCTGGTTGGCGCGGGGCAACACCGCTTCGGGGATCTGTTCCCAGCGAGTGATGGCTACGCCGTCGATGCTGACGACCTTGTCCCCGTTCTGGAGCCCGGCCCGCTGCGCAGCGCCTTCGCCCATGACCTGGATCTTGGTCGGGTCACCACCGATCAGGAACGCGACGAAGAAAAAGACCGAGGCGAACAGGTAGTTGGCGAGTGGGCCGGCGATGATGGCGGAGATGCGCGCGACGAGCGATGCGTTGGCGTAGCTCCCCTTGTCGTCGGGATCGATCTCCTCGAGGGGGTTCATCCCGGCGATCTGCACGTAGGCGAGAAAGGGGATGAGCGCGATCTGGTAGACGGTCTCGCTGCCCTTGGGCTGATGCCGCCAGAGCGCCGGACCGAACCCGATGCTGAAGCGGATCACGCGCATGCCGAATGCGCGCGCCGCAACCAGGTGGCCGCCTTCATGGATCACCATCAAGAGGGCGAGGCCCAGAATGCTGATGAGGATGGTCACCTAGTTCTCACTGATTCTATAGCCTCGCCGGCCACGACCCGCCACGGCGACGGGCTTTCACCGAGCGATTTTGCTTCCGCCCGGCGCCTCCGTTCAGGCACCCGCGTCAGAACACGAACGACACGCCCAAGCTCAAGGCCGGGTAGCCGACTCGCGCCGTGAGCGCGAGCTTCTCGCTGAAGTGAAAGCGGGCGCCGCCGTAGATCGCACCGCGAGCCCCGGTGGCGTTCCCGAGGTAGATGCCGCCGCCCGGCTCTCCGAACACCGACCACTGGCGGGAAAGCCAGAAGTTCCACTGCATGACGAGGGGGACCCAAACCGCGGTCTTGCTGTCGTGGAACGCGATCCAGTCGAAGCCGAACCCGATGCCCACCGTGTTGTTGATCTTGGAGATGAACCCGTTGTCGATGATCTCGACCGTCCCGCGGAAGCCCGGGCCGTAGCCCCTGCCGGCCGATGCACCCGGGGGATCGAAACCGAAGAACACGTGGGGCTCGGCCTCGAAGCTGTAGTCCGGATGGCGCCCGGGCTTCTTGATCACGCTTTCGTCGGCTCGGGCCTCGCCCACCACGGCGAAGACGAGGAGCGCGGCGGCCGCGCTCGTGCCCGCGAGCTTCATCATCGACTCCTTCTTTACCGGTCCATGGTCCCGTGTCGAGACCCGAGCGCGGACGAGCCCGCTCCCAGCCGGCGCGCTATTGCCGGCCTCGGCCCCCGCTGCTAGCTTCCGCCGCCCCGAAAACAGCGGGGGCCGCAGGCGAATGGCCCGCGGCACGGGCTCGGCACCGAGCTGCCGTGTCCGACAAAGAGGTGCTCCGATGACTCAGCCGAATCTCCCCGGTGCCGGCGCCGGTGAACAGCCCACGAACCTCCAGCTTCAAGGCGGCGCGGCCATCGTGGCCCCGGTCAGCGCGTTCCCCGGCGGAGTGCCCGGCAATGCGCTCGTGGTGCTCCCGCTCTCGAAGCCGAGCGACGAGCTCACCGAGTCGATGAAGAAGGGGCCCGTGGCGCTCGAGCTCGAGGACATGTGGAAGCTCCTCGGCTTCAACGGCCCTGCGGTGCAGGTGCAGGACGCCGAAGGGCGACCCATCGCCATCGGGCTCGAGGACCTCTTGGCGGGTCTCGAGAAGCACTGGGCCGAGAACAAAGACGACCTGAACCGCGGCCGACTCTTCGCGCAGGAGCTCATGAAGTACAACCGCTTCGAGCGAGCGGAGAAGGTGCTGGCCAAGGTCGTCGCTTCGGGCGGCAGCGGAGAAGACTGGCTCGGCCTCGGCGTGGCCCAGATGCAGCAAGAGAAGTGGGACAAGGCCGAAGGCACGCTCAAGGGTGCCCAGAATCTGATGACCGAGAACCCCTACCCGGCGCTGCACCTCGCCAAGGTGATGAAGGGGAAGGGCGACAAGCCCGCCGAGCGCGAGTGGATCGAGCGCGCCATCAACGTCGACACGAACTGCGTGGACGCTTGGGCCTACCTCTACGCGCACGTCCGCGAGAACGAGAACGAAGAGGCGGCGCTGGCGGCCGTTGGCAAGCTCGCCGACGCCGAGGTCCACAAGCGCTCGGCTGCCCCTTACGTGGCTCTCCAGGGCTTCTACTCGGGAGAGGAAGCCACCCGCGACAAGGCCCTCGAGCTCGCCAAGAAGGCCGTCGCTCGCAACGACAAGGACGCGCTCGCGCTCATCTCGCTTTCGGCCCTCTACGGTCAGGCGGGCAAGTTGGACGAGGTCATCGGCCTCCTGTCCAAGCACGAAAACGCGATGATGGGCGACGTCCGGCTCGCCAACAATTACTTCGAGGCGCTCTTCCAGTCGCGTCAGCTCGACAAGGTGACGAAGCTATTGAACGCCCTCGCTGGCTCGTCGAACCGCGAGGTCAAGCAGTTCGCCATCGAGCGCTCGCGCGCCGTCGCGCAGTACCTCCAGCAGCAACAGCAGCAGCTCGCGGGCGCCGCGCGCCGCAGCTAGCGACGTCCGAGCCAAGACCGCGTCCCTCGTGAGCCGCTCGCGAGTGGGCGCACGTGTGCCGCGCGGAATCCGCTCCTCGATACTTGGCCGCTTGGCCTCCTCTCCGCTGAAATTGCGGATGTGAAGCCGGGTCAGCTGGTGAGCGGCAAGTACCGACTCGTGCGTCGCTTGGGAACGGGCGGCATGGCAGAGGTGTGGGCGGCCACCAACGTGCTGACGCACCGGGACTTCGCGGTGAAGTTCATTTTGCCGGCCCTCGCCGAAAACGACGAGGCGGTCCAACGCTTCTTCCAAGAGGCGAAAGCCGCCGGCCGCGTGCGCCACCCGAGCATCGTGGACGTGTTCGACGTGGGCCACAGTGAGCTCGGGCAGCCGTTCCTCGTGATGGAGCTGCTCTCGGGAGAGAGCCTCGAGTCGCGGCTTTTGCGGGCTGGCCCCGTGGACCCGCTCGAAGGCGCGTCGTGGCTCGCACAGATCGCTCGCGGTCTCGACCTTGCGCACCGCGCTGGGGTCGTGCACCGAGATCTGTCGAGCGCCAACGTGTTCCTGGCGACAAGCTCCGCGCCCGGCGAGCTCGTGCCCAAGATCCTCGACTTCGGCGTGAGCAAGGTGCTCACGCCCGGTCTCGACGTGCGCGTGCGCACCGGCAACGGGGCAGTATTGGGCTCCCCGGCCTACATGAGTCCCGAGCAGGCCCGGGGCGCGGCCAACGTCGATGCGCGCACCGACGTCTGGACGCTCGGGGTGCTCCTGTACGAGAGCTTTTCGGGCAAGCAGCCGTTCGTCGCGCGGAACTACAACGCGCTGATGCTCGCCATCCTGAGCGTGCCCCACACGCCGATCCTCGAGCTCGTGCCGAAGCTGGACGCCGAGCTCGCCCGCGTCATCGAGAGCTGCCTCGTCAAGGACCGAGAAGCACGAACTCAGACTGCGCTCGAAGTGGCCGCGGAGCTCGAACGCTTCGCGCGACGCTGGTCGCGTTCCACTTTGGTGGCAGGTCCCCAGCGACGCGCGACCGATCGACTCCCGCGCAGTGAACCACCGAGCCACCGACCGAGGCTCCCCGCGGGGGCGCGGCTGCCCGACCACGCCTTCCCCATGGGCGTGCGACTCTGGCAGTTCGTCACGCGCCACGCCCCGCCGAGCGGCTTGATGGCAGGGGGCGCCGTGGGTGGCACCGCCGTGGGCCTCGCCATCGGTGTGGCTCTCGCATCGCCCCGGGCGACGGAGCCGCAAGCCGTCGTCGAGGTCGCCGCCATGCCCGCCCCGCTCGAGCCGAAGGCGCGGACTACGCCGCCGCCCGTGGCACCCGAGGCAGTCGCGTCGGCGGCTTCCTCCCCGACGGATCTGGTGGGCGCTACCGCGAAAGGCCTCGGCGTGAAGCCGAAGAGCTCTCCGACGAGGCCACCGGTCGCGGTGGCCGTGGCTCCTAGGAAGAACCCGTACTGAGAAGGCCCGCCGCCTGATCTCGGAGCGCGCGCTCGGCGTCCGCGCGCCGACCCGGCGGGTGAGCTTCGCTTCACGCTGGGACCGAGCGCTTCGTTTCGCCGGCGCCAATTGACAATGCCGGAGCCTCCGCCCCATGCTCGGACTTCGCCTCGTCGCATGAGCTTCTCCGCACGACCTTTGCTCCTTCTCGTCGCCGCCTTGCTCACCACGAGCTCGGGCTGTACCGAGCACGACCCAGAGATCGATCGGGTCGGACCGCCCTACGACGCAGGAACCTTGAACTGCGACCTGCCGAGCAAGCCTGGCGCGCAGTTTCCCTGCGAGGTCGACGCGATCCTCCAGGCCCGCTGCCGGCGCTGCCACCAGGAGCCGCAGAAGAACGGCGCGCCGTTTCCGCTGCTGAAATGGGAGCACACCCAGGCGGACTACGGCGGGCCGATCTACGAGGCGATGTACAGGGCCATCAAGACGAACTTCATGCCCTATTGCGCGGAAGGCACGAGCTGCGCAGGGACCGTGAAGGACGGCCTCGGTCCGGTGATTCCGTTGAGCGAAGAGCAGAAGAAGACCATGCTCGACTGGCTCGTCTGCCCGCAGCCCGTGTTCAACGTCACCTGCCCCTAGCTGGCGTAAAGACAGGGAAAATCCCAGCCGTCCGGACAGGGAATGTCAGCCTGCCGAGGCGGATCAGTTGACATCTGAACAGCCGCACAGTATCTGTCGCACATCGATGCTCGGCGCGGTGCCGGCATCGCTCGCTGGCGAGCTTCTCGGAGCTCGAACCACACGGGATTGGTGTTCGGCGGCAGCCGGTTTTTGGAGGCGGTGATGGAGGACAAGCAGAAGAGCAAGGCGCTCGAGCTCGCGATTGCCAGCGTCGAGAAGGAGTTCGGCAAGGGCGCCATCATGCGCCTGAAAGACGGTGAGACCATCGGCGGTGACGTCACGGTGGTCCCGACCGGCTCGCTCGGTCTCGACGTCGCGCTCGGCATCGGGGGTTATCCGCGCGGCCGCATCATCGAGATTTTCGGACCCGAATCCAGCGGCAAGACCACGCTCACTCTGCACGCCATCGCCAACGTGCAGAAGCGCGGCGGAGTCGCAGCCTTCATCGACGCAGAGCACGCCCTCGACATCAACTACGCCAAGAAGCTCGGCGTGAAGACCGACGAGCTGCTCGTGAGCCAGCCCGACTACGGCGAGCAGGCCCTGGAGATCGGCGAGATGTTGGTGCGCTCCAACGCGGTCGATCTCGTGGTCGTCGACTCGGTGGCGGCCCTGGTGCCCAAGGCCGAAATCGAGGGCGACATGGGCGACTCGCACGTCGGGCTCCAGGCGCGCCTCATGAGCCAGGCGTTGCGCAAGCTCACCGGCTCGGTTTCGCGCTCGAACTGCATCTTTTTCTTCACCAATCAGATTCGCATGAAAATCGGGGTCATGTTCGGCAGCCCCGAAACCACGACGGGTGGCAACGCGCTCAAGTTCTACGCGTCCGTGCGTCTCGACGTGCGACGCGTGGGAGCCATCAAAGAGGCGTCCTCTCAGCCGGGCAAAGACATGCAGGTCGTGGGCAACCGCACGCGGGTGAAGGTCGTCAAGAACAAGATGGCGGCGCCTTTCCGCGAGTGCGAGTTCGACATCCTCTACGGTCAGGGCGTTTCGCGTTCGGGTGAGGTGCTCGACATGGCGACCGACGCGAACCTGGTGCAAAAGAGCGGTTCGTGGTTCGCCATGGACGGCGAGCGCATCGGCCAGGGCCGGGATACGGCTCGCACCTATCTCGAGGCGCACCCGGACATGCTGGGGAAGCTCGAGACCAAGGTCCTCGAGCACAGCGGCGTGCACCGGCGGCTCTCTGGGGATCCGGCGGCGCGTCCGTCCGCGTCTGCCGAAGAGAGCAAGGACGAAGACAAGGGCGCTCCGGTGAATGGCAACGGGAAGCCCGCGCCCGCGGCGGCCGCGAAGCGTCCCGTCGCTCAGCGACCGAGCTGAAGCCAGCCAGTTTTCCTCCGGCGGTGGCGCGACGGTACGGGCCGCGCCACCGCCCGAGCGTTTTCTGGGGGTGCGCATCTTGGGAGGGGGCCTGGCTGGGACTCGTCCACAGCCTGTGGAAAACCCGTGGGTAAGCTCGGGAACAGTCGGGGACTGCCCGGCGCGAATCCGGGCCGAGTTGACCGCTCAGGGACCGGGATCGCGTGGTCCCGCGCGCACTTAGGCGCGCTCCTCCAGAGGGTCCGAGGCTGTCTTGTAACCTTTTGATATTAAAAAATAAAACGCGGTTCCTTGACGCTTTGGATCGCGGCCCCTACCGGTGAATTGTGACCCTTCGCTCCGCCGCCAGCTTTCCCTGGATCGTCGCGCCCGCGCGGCTCGCCAAGGGTCGCCCAGCTGTGGGTCACGCGCCACGCATTGCGCCCTCCGCAGTGCGCATTCCCCACCCCGAACAGGTCGCGTTGCCACTGCGCTTCACTGGCGGCGGCCCGCAGATCTTCGTCCACGAGGGGGCGCGCCAGGCCCTCGAGCGGCGGCTCGACCAGGCCTTCGGCGGGGTGGTTCAACTCTCGGTCACCGACAATCGCCGCCGCATGGTCACCCGGACTCAGATGAACGGAGTGCTCAAGGTCCGGGTCCACATGATGTTCCTGGATGCCTCCGAGCGCGTGGTCGATGCCCTCGTCCGCTACGTCGTCGACGGCGATCGCGAGGCTTCCGAGGTGGTGGGTGAGTTCATCGAGTCGAACTCGCATCGCATCCGGGCCGTCCAGCTCGTGCGCGGCCCGCTTCGGCCCCGCGGCAACGTCCACGACCTCTACGCCATCTTGAGCGACGTCAGCCAACGCTACCTGGGCTCGTCGGCGCCACCCGACGTCCTCATCACGTGGGGCCGGCACACGCACCCGAGCGGTGGCCCGCGCAAGACCATCAAACTCGGCAGCTACAGCGCCACGGAGCGTTTGATTCGCATCCACCCCGTGCTCGACCGCGAATGGGTGCCCCGCTACTTCGTGTCGTACATCGTGTACCACGAGCTCCTGCACCACGTGGTGCCGAGCGTGAAGGACGGCGGGCGTGCGTTGCTCCACTCGGCGGAGTTCCTGCGCCGGGAGCGTGAGTTCCGGTTCTTCGAGCGCGCGATGGAGTGGGAGCGCAAGAACATCCATCGCTTGCTCAACTCACGCTGACGAGTCGCGCACTGCAGGCAGCCGCTGGCGGCGTCGCTGCGCGACGCGTCGCCGCGACGCTCGGGCTCAAATTTCCAGGGCCAAGCCCAGCATCCAGGTGTTGGTGCCCACCTTCATCTGGTCGCCGGTGCCGAGCTGGCTCCGATACCACTCCATGAAGAAATAGGTGTTGTTCACGCCGGTGGTGGTGTCGATTTCGACTGCGCTCGTGCGATCGATGATGTCGAGCAGGAACATGGCGCCGAGCGCGAACTGTGGACCGTAGGAAGCGCCTCGCCCCACCGTTCCGTCGTCGCCGTGAGCGGCGCCGTCGCCGTCACTCGACCACCAGAGGGCGTAGCCGAATCCGGCCTTGGCGTAAGGGACGATGGGCACGTAGGACTCGCGTGCGAGGACGTCCACGCGGAGCACGCCCACGGCGTACATGGGCATGACGTTCAGTGTCGTGGTCTGCGCGGAGCGATTGCCGCTGCCGTCTGCGAGCAGCGCATCACCGCTGAACTTGGTGTAGCCCCAGCCGAATCCAGGGCCGAAGGTTCCGAAGCTCGGAATGCGCAACGCTTGCCAGTCGACCTCGATACCGACGAGATAGCGGTTGTCGCTGCCGAACGTGTCCTCGAAGGGGCGCGCACCGTTGAACTCGGAATCGACCTCGGGCTTGTAGGGCCCGAAGCGGAGCTCGAAAGCGGCGTTCTGCGGCGACTCCATCTGATGGCGCCGCTCGAGGCCGCCGTAGCTTCCGAGCTCGTCGGTGCCTTGGGCGAAGCTCGGGCTCACACTCAAGGCGCACGCGACGGCCGCGGCGCAGCCAACTGCAGTCTTCATCCGTGGCGCCTCCGGCGGCGGACGAGTGCGAGCGCGAGGCCGCCACCAAGGAGCGCGAGGGCGGCGGACGAAGGCTCCTGGCCGATGGCGCAGAAACCACCGCCGCCGCGGCCGCCGGCGCGGCGATAGAGCTCGAAGAAATCGTCGACGGGCTGCGGCGTGCCGCAGGCGACGGACGACAGAACCCCGGAATTTCCGAGCTCGTCGTAGGCCGCGACGGCAATGGCGTAGGTGACGCCGTTCTGGAGGTTGTCGGCGGTGGTGTCCGTCGCGACTTTGCTGGCCGTGGAGCCGCACTGGTACTTGGAGCTCGGGATCGTTCCCGGCGTGAGCGCGGCGGAAGGGCAGTCGGGGTTGCCCGCCGAGCCCCCGCCGCTGCCGCCGGAGCCGCCCGTGCCGCTCGACCCACCGCTGCCTCCGCTCGCGGCGTCGGAGCCGGAGTCGCTCGCGGCGTCGGAGCCGGAGTCGCTCGCGGCGTCACTCGCGGCGACGGCGTCACTCGTGGCGTCGCTCCCCGCGTCCGAGCTCGCACCGGCGGCGCCGCCAGCGGCAGGGTTGCTTCCCGGGCCGTTGCTCGCGTCGCAGTACACGCGATAGCCGACGAGGTCATCGGCGGTCGGAGTGTTCCAGCTCACCACCAAGAGCTTCTCGCCGATGCCCGCCGAGATGCCGGTGGGCGCCGGCGGACCGAGGATGTCGAAACCGGTGTCGGCGAACGACTCGGACGCCACGGCGGCGTCGTTCGAGTCCAGCAACATGAAGAACAGCGTGACGGCCTCACCGGAGGTTGCCACGTCCGTGTTGTCGCAATCGGCCAGCGTGCCACTGCCGGCCCCACCGGGCTTGACCTTCGCGACGAGATCCTGCGCGCGCACCTTCACGTTGATGGTGGTCTTGTTCGGGAAAGCTTCGAAGAGCTTCCAGCACGTCGCTTGGTCCCCCTGGCGCTGGATGAGCTCGGTGCAGTTGGTGCCGGCCCAGACTTCGAGCGACTTCCCCGAGAAGCCCGTGAGGTCGACGGGGAACGTGAAGAAGTCGTCGGCCGCGCAGTCCGAGTGGCTGACCCACATCTTCTTGTTGTTGCCGCTGCGAAACCCGACGTTGCGGTCGATGTTGTTCTTCTGGATGACGACGGTCTGCGCCCGGGCCGGGAGCGTCCAGACCCCGGCGAGGCCGAGGGCGAGTGCGGCGAGCCAAATGCGCATCGTGGGAGCCCTTTGAGCACACAGCGTGCCACGCTGCAAACCCCGCTGCACCCGCGGAATTCGTCCGGCCGGGGGCGCGCTCGATCGCCAGCATGGCGAGGCATGGGGAGGGGCTGCCAAAGTGGCAAGCGGTGATACCGTGAGCCCCGTGTCCCCCACGCCTGGCCAGCGAGTTTGCGGCACGTTCACGGTGGTCTCCGTGGAGGCGCTCGGCCCCGAGCTCTGGCTCGCCAGCGTGGCTCGTGACGGCGGCGGTGAAGGTGACGCCGACCTCGTCGCCGTGAAGCTGGAAGCGTCGACCGGCGCGGACCTCGGCCGGTTGCTCGCCGATCATGAACGCTATCGCATCGGCATCGAGGCCGTGGCCCGCGCGCTCGCTCACGGCCTCGAAGGCGACCTCTTGTGCGTCGTCTACGAACGAACTCAACCACACGGCATCGTGCGTGGCGCACCCATGGAGCGGCCAGCGCTGGCACACCTGGTCACCACGCTCGCCGGTGCCCTCGCGCCGCTCCACGATCAGGGCATCGCATTCGGCGCAATCCGGCCCGAGCTCTTGCGCATGGGCGCTACGGGAACCTGCGCCCAGGGGTTCGGGCTCGAGACCTTGGTGCGTCGCGTGGCCGACGACCGGCGTGCGGTGGAACTCGTACCTCTCGCGTATCGTGCGCCCGAGCAACGCACGAGCACGCCTGGGCCTGCGTCTCCGGCCGCCGACGTGTTCGCGCTCGGCGCGCTGGTGACGGAGCTGTTGATCGGGCGCCCGCTCACCGACTCCGACGAACGCCCCACGCCACGCGCTTGTGGGACCGACGTCAGCGACGCCGTCGAATCCTTGATCTCCAAGGCGGTGGCGCGTTCCCCCGTGGCGCGCCCAAGCCAGCTCGCTCGCTGGGCGGAGGAGCTCGCCGAAGCGCTCGTTCGACCCTACGTGCCACGCGTCGCCCAGCCCGATGCCGTTGCGGAGCCGAGCCGGGCGGAGCAACAGGCCTCGCAGCCCGAAAGCCCGCCCGCGCCCGCTCCCCAGCCGCTGGTGCCCGAGCCGGCCGCGCGCGCCGAGAACCGCGAACCACCAGGCGTCGTGCCGACGCCGCCGCCTCTCCGCGAACCCGCGCCTTCGTCCGTGCGCTCGGGCCGCGGCAGTTGGCTCTGGGTGCTCGCCGTGATCGGTGCCGCCCTGTTGTTCCTGTTCGGGGTCGGCGGTCTCTTCGCGTATTCGCTCATGCGCACCGCGACGGTCGCCGTGGCGCCTCCCACCGTCGCGGATGCAGGCACGCTGCCACCGCCCGTCGTCGCGCCGCCGCCGCCCGCCACGAGTCCGGTCGAGAGCGTGGACGCCGGTGCCGATGCATCGTCGACGGAACCGAGCGACGCTGCCGCTCCGCCGTACTCGACGGGGCCGCGGGTCGTCAGCGCCGAAGAGGCCAGCGCTCCCATCCCGCTCGCCGACGACGTGCCCCAGTGGGGCAGCGCCGAGGCGCTCGTGACCGTGGTGGTGTTCGGCGACCTCGAGTGTCCGCACACCCGAAAGGCCGAGCGGGCGCTTCAGGGCTTGATGCGCGCGTTCCCGAAGGAACTTCGCGTCGCGTTCCGTCACCGGCCGCTGTCGATTCACCCGCGCGCCCGCGACGCGGCCCGTGTGGCCATCGGACTCCGCAAAGATCAGGGTGACGCCGCGTTCTTCCGTCTCTACTCGAGCCTGGCGGCGGGAAGCGACAGTGCCGAGCGCACGCGGCTCGAAGCGTGGGTGAGCGCCGCAGGGGGCGATGGCAGCAAAGTCGGCAAGTATCTGTCCGACCCCGAGACCGAACGAATCCTGAGTCGCGACCTCGAGCTCGCAGGGCAGTTCGACGTGCGCGAGACGCCCACGTTCTTCGTGAACGGAGTCCGGGTGGACGGCCTCACGGCGTTCGACGACCTGAAGTCCACCATCGAGAAGGAGCTGGCTTCGTCGCGCAGCTTGCTCACGTTGGGAACGGCGCCAACCCTGCTCTATGCGGCGCGCGTGCGCAAGAACCTGATGGGCCTCGGTCCCAAGGTGGTCGAGCGCACTTGTCCCGCCGTGGTGGGCTCCCCCATGCGTGGGGCCACCGACGCCTTGGTGACCCTGGTCGAGTTCTCGGACTTCGAATGTCCCTTCTGTCGGCGAGCTCAACCCACGCTCGACACGTTGCTCGCCCGTCACGGGGGCGACCTGCGCATCGTGTGGAAGAACTTCCCCCTCGACAACCACCCGCGCGCGCGGCCCGCCGCCGCCTTCGCCCTCGAGGTCTTCGAGAAGCAGGGAGCCGCCAAGTTCTGGAAGGTGCACGATCTCTTGTTCGCATCCGAAGCGGGCCTCTCGGACTCCGCCTTCGAAGCCATCGCGCTCAAAGCGAGTCTGGATCCGACGCCGCTCATCGACGCCGCGCGGACGCGCACGCACGATCCGAAGATCGACGCCGACGCTCGCGCGGGCCTGAAGATCGGCGTCAAGGGCACGCCCACGTTCTTCGTGAACGGACGTATGCTGAGCGGGGCACAGCCCGTGGAGCAATTCGAAGTGATCGTGAAGGAAGAGCTCGAAGCCGCTCGCCGACTCATCGGCAGCGGTACGGCCCGGAGCAGGATCTACGACGCGCTCTGCGGCGTTCGCTGACGGGGGGACGGGCGCGTGACCGAGGCAACGAGCGTCGACGAGGCTCCGCAGCGGGCGTCGTTGGCACCCGGGGCGCGGTCGGTCCGCAGCGTCGACGTCTTGATGCAGGCCGAGGAGGCCGCTCGGGCAAGGGTGTTCTTTCGCTCCGTCGCCGTGATCGTGGTGGTGGTCGAAGGGGCACTGCCGTTCTTGCCCGGCGCGGACTGGCTTCGGGCCATGACCGCAGTCTTCGCTGGCGCCATCCTGCTGGTCTCGCTGGTGGCACTGCACCGGCTCCGGATCGATGCGCGCTGGACGCCACGCCTGATTGCCACGGTGGGCATCTTGGACGCGCTCTTCGGGATCGGCGTCATCTACTACCTCGGGACCTTCTCGGCCGCGGCCGCCATCTTCACCGTGGGCCTCTACTTCTTCGCCTTGGTGAGTAACCGGCGTGCCGCGTTGACCAGCTTCCTGTTCGCGGCCGGACTCTACCTCCTGGTGTCCGCCGCCATCGCCACGGACCTCCTGCCGGACGAGAGCTTGTTCTCCGTCTCCCACGTGGATGCGGCGTCCCGCTGGTACCGCGTGCTGATGATGCAGCTCGTGTTCGGCATGACGTTCTATCTCGCTCGAAGCAGCCGCCGGGCCACCGAGGCGGCCATCGAGAAGGCGCGCTCGGAGCGCCGTGCGCTCAAGCTCCGCGACGCGCAGCTCACCGAGGCGCGGAACGAGCTCGATTGGGCGCTCCGCACCGGCGAGGGCTACATGTCGGGGCAAACCGTCGGCAAATACCAGCTGGAGGAGCTGGTGGGGCGCGGCGGCATGGGCGAGGTGTACGCCGCCAAGCACCTGGAGACCGGCCAGCGCGTGGCGCTCAAGCTCCTGCACCCGAACATGGTGGACAACCAGGAGTACGTGCAGCGCTTCATGCGCGAAGCGCAAGCGGCCGCCGCCGTCCCGAGCGAACACGTGGCCGAGGTCTACGAGCTCGGCGTGACGCCGTATGGCGGCCCCTTCATCGCCATGGAGCTGCTCGAAGGCCACGACCTCGCGTGGTACCTGCGCCGTTCACCGAACCTGCCCCTCGCCACGGTGGTCACCATGGTGGAGCACGCGGCACGAGCGCTCGCCGCAGTGCGAGACGCGGGCGTCGTGCACCGTGACCTCAAACCGGCCAACCTGTTCCTAGTCGATTCCTTGCCTCAGAAGTGGAAGGTCTTGGACTTCGGTCTCTCGAAGATCCAGGGCGGCGTGGCGCTCACCCGCGAGGTGGCGGTCGGTACGCCGCAATACATGCCGCCCGAGCAAGCCCAAGGGCTTGCGGTGGATCATCGCGCGGATCTCTACGCCCTGGCGGCCATCGCCTATCGCGCGATCACGGGGCAGCCTCCGTTCGTGGGAGAAGAGATCGGCCCGTTGCTGCTCGATGTGCTCTACACGCAACCGCAGCAGCCGGGTCAATACGTGAAGGTGCCGGTGGAGGTCGAGCTCGTGCTCGCCATCGCGCTCGCGAAGAAGCCCGACGACCGCTTCGACAGCGTGGAGGAGCTGGCCGAAGCATTCCGCTTGGCAGCGACTGGCGATCTCGCCGAGGCCACGCGCACCAAGGGTTGGCACCTCGTCAAGCAGTACCCCTGGGGCTCCACGCAACGCCGGCGCGCTGCTCGCGCTTGAGGCAAGCGCGAGAGCGTCAGCGCCTCACATCCGAATTTCGACGTGGGTCTGGCGGCGCAGGCTCTGGAGCCAGGACTGGCGTGCCTTGCCCATTTTTTCGAGATAGACGCGCTCGCCCAGCTCGTTCTTGGCTTCGTCGAACGCGGGCAGCTCGCTCTCGTCGCGCCACTCGAGCTTCATCACGAAGAACGAATCGCCCACACGAACCGCGCTCGTCACCTGCCCGGGCTCGAGGTTCGCGAGGGCGGCGTCGAGGGCCGGAGCCAGGCGGCCGGGCTTGAGCTGCCCCAGCGCACCGCCTCGCTCGCGCGTGCCGGCGTCGTCGGAGTTCTGGCGCGCGAGAGCCGCGAAGTCTTCGCCGCGCCGCGCGCGCTCGGCCAGAGAATCGGCGAGCTTGCGCTTGTCTTTGGCTGCTTCTTTGGACCCACTGGAGGCGTCGACTCGAATCCACGCGGCACGGAACTCGAGCTTCCGGCGCTCGTCGAGAACCATGCGCCGATACATGCTGCGCACGTCTTCGTCGGTCACTCGCACGCGACCCTGGAGCCGCAGGTTCAGCAGCTTGGCTTCGAGCACCTGACGCCGGATCTCGATACGGTACTGCTTCTCGTCGAGGCCGCTCTTCGCCGCTTCCGCCACCAGCTGGTCGACCGAGATGCCGTTCTGCGACGCCACGCGTGCGATGGCGTCGTCGACCTCTTTCTGATCGACCACGATCTTGGCGCGGTTCGCAGCGCGCTGCTCGAGCTCCTCGTCGACCATGCGATCGAGCACGTTCTTGTAGGTCTGCGAAATGGCGGCGTTGCGCTGGGCTCCGGCCGGCAGTTCCGCTTGGATCTTCAAGAGGAAGGGCTTCGAGCGTTCGCGCACGTCACTCAACAGGATCGCGCGCTCGCCCACCACGGCCACGACCTTCTCGACCACGGTGGCGCGGGCTTCGCCAGAGACCCAGAAGGCGCTGGCGCAGGCGCAGAGAAGGAGGGTGGCGACGCGGCGCATGAGCTGGTCCCGTTTAGCACACACCCTCGCGTGGGGAGGAGCTTTGTCGCCATCGGTTGGGGCGGCACTTGGGGATTTGCGGCCATTTTCCCAGCGCGTCTTGCATCGCTCGTTCCACGAGCCGCCCGCCCTTGACGCCCATCAGCGCTGCAATCGCTGCGGATACCGAGAGCGCCGGCGAGGCCTAGCGTGAGCCTCACTCTGAAGAGGAGGTTGCCGATGACGACACGAAGTCCGTGGGGGGCACTTCTTCGATGTTGGATGCCTGCGCTGTTGGCGCTGGTCGTGATGGACGGTTGCGGCGATGACGACGAAGAGACCGGACCCGCGCAGGGCACCGGCGGAGTCGATGCAGGCAGCGACGCCAAGAACGACACCAGCACGGGGGGCACGGACGCTGCTTCTGACGCGACCAGCGACCTGAGTGAAGACGCGACGGACACTTCGACCGATTCCGAGCCGGACGCCGACGAAGACGTTGCGCCGACGGCAGCCTGCCAGAATTGCCACTCGACCATTGCCACTCGCTTGTCCGCTGGCGCCCACAAGGCCCTGCCCGAAGGCTGCGTGGGCTGTCACAAGAATGGGTTCGACCACCAGGCGAACCCGGCCAGCGTGAAGGCGAGCATCGAATTCACCATCCACGGCTGTGCAGGGACCTGCCACCAGGAATACGAGACGAGCTACTTGAAGGACGATGGCATCAAGGCCGGTAGCTACGGCGGCTCCGTCAAGACCTCGAAGTACCTCGAGTTCCCAGCCTACAAGCACCTGATGGGCGGCCACGGCTTCACCCTCGAATACAACGAGGACCGGGCTCACGCCTTCATGCTGAAGGACCATCGGGAGATCGCGCGCAAGCAGAACGTCGTATGCCTCCAGTGCAAGAGCACGCCCATCGCGTACTACTTCAACGAGCAGCGGCGCGGCGAGTACCCGTTCAGTACGGCCATGACCTGGGACAACGCGGTCAAGTCCATCACCGACAACTGGGGAGCCACGCTCGACTACGGTGCGTCGTGCAACCACTGTCACGATCCCCATGGCGCGACGTTCCGGCTGGTTCGCAAGGCGCAGCTCGAAGCCATCCTCGAACGGGGCACCGACCCCTACGGTGCCACGAACTTCTACCCCAAGACTTCGGCCGAGCTCTTCGCCAAGATGAACGAGAAGGGTACGGACGGGAAGCTCACCCCCGAAGCACGTCGTCTGGCGGGCACTCTCACCTGCGCGCAGTGCCACGTCGAATACACCTGCGGCCCGGGCATCGACAAGGACAAGGGCATCCTGCGTGACGACTTCCCTTGGCGGAAGCTTCGAGACATCGAGGACTACTACAAGGTCAAGTACAACACCGTGCAGGACTGGAAGCACTCGGGCACTGGACTGCCGGGCATCAAGGCCCAGCACCCCGAGACGGAATTCTTCTGGGAGAGCAAGCACTACGCGAGCGGAGTTGCCTGCGTCGATTGCCACGCAGCGAAGACGGCGACCGGCACGAGCCACTTCTTCTCGTCACCCTTCAAGGATCCGCAGGGTCATTGCGGGAAGTGCCACGCGGGCGACTACGCGCAGCGTGTGACCACCGTGAAAGGCTGGCAAGACCAGGTTTGGAACCAGGCCAAGACGGTGGAAACCACCCTCGATCAGGTGCTGACCAAGATCGAGGCGCTGGCGAGCGACCCGAACTTCGACGGACAGAAACTGCTCGAAGCCAAGCAGCTCTACATGCGAGCGCTCCTCTGGTGGGAGTTCACCATCGTTTCCGAGAACTCGACGGGAGCCCACAACCCGGCCGAGGCGAAGACGAATCTAGACACCGCGACCACCGATCTCGGCAAGGCCAAGACCCTGCTCGGGCTCTGAGCGCGGAGACCGACGGCCACGCCGGGGAGAGCGAATCGTTCCCGGCGTGGTCGAGCGCGGCGCCAACAGGAGATGGCCTGTGGCCTGGCCTCGCGATATCGTTCCTGGATGCTTTCTCGTCTGCGCCTCTGGGGAACGTGCGTTCTTTCACTTTGCGCCGCATGCAGTGGGGAGGAGTTCTCGAGCGGCGGCACTGGTGGAGGTGGAGCCTCTGCTGGCGGTTCCTCGGGGGGCGGAGCCGGTGGGCTCGGGGGCGCGGCCACGGGCGGCGCCGAAAGCGGCGGTGGTGCTCCGAGCGGTGGCGCTCCGGGTGGCGGCGGCGCTCCGAGTGGCGGTGGCGCTCCGAGCGGAGGTGCTCCGAGTGGCGGGGCCGCGGGCGGCGGCGGCGAGCCGGTGGGCGGAAGCGGCGGAACCGGACCGGTCACCTCCGGCTGCGGCCTGGAGCCCGCCCACGCGAACTCGGCGCTGCTTCACACCACGTTGAACGATCTGCTCTCCGTGCAGAGCCCAGCGGTTCACGTGGGCGGCGTGGGGACCGCTGTCGGCGGTTTCATCCCCGTCGGTCGCTGCAACGGAGCGTTCGTCGTCGACAAGGCCGCGACCTGTGTGAGCTTCCCAGCTTCGGGCAACATCGACCTCGGGCAGGGCACCATCGACTTCTTCTTCCGCCCTGCGTTTTCCGCGACCGACGGCGTGGCTCATCGCTTGGTATTGGTTTCTGGCGGTGCCGGGGTCCTCGAGCTGACCCGGTCGAAGGAGGGCGATCTCGTTTTCGGTATCGCGGGCGCCATTCTGGCGTTCGTGCCCGCAAACCAGTCCCCGCTCCCCCAGGACCAGTGGACTCGAATCACGGTGACGTGGGAACCGGCGAACGGCCAGACCAACGGCAAGATCTACGTTGCCGGACAATTCAAGAACGAATCGACCAAGGGAGTGACGCCACCCGCGCCACAGACGATCTTCCTCGGCAGCCCGAACTGCAACAGCCCGACCTTCGCAGCCGGCGACTACGACGATCTCAAGATCTACGGGACCGTCGTGGCACCGAACGGCTGACGCTCAGCGCCGCATGTGGGAGCGATCGGCCGTCGTGACGTAGTAGTCGCGCGGCCAGTGGCGCAGGTACGTGACACGGACGACCTGCGCGCCGTCGTCGGGGTCGACGTTGTCACTGAGCGTACCGACGATGCGCACGAGAGAGCCGGCGCCGACGCTCAGCTTGCCGATGTCGTCGTCACCGGACAGCTTGGAAAGCGCGTGGACGATGGCGTGCTCACGATCGCCGACCGTGACGCGACACGTGTCTTCGTCGCCCGTGTCGCACAGATTCCGCGGCTCGAGAGAGCGAACGCTCAACGTGAGATCGGCGTTGCCGCCCGGGCCGGGATTGCGGGCCTTCACCACGCCGAACAGCGTCACCGCTTTGCCCCGCCATTCGTCGGGCGCGCGCTGGACCATGACCGGGTCGAACTCCTTCGCGCCTTTCTGGGCCGTCTCTTCGTCGGAGAGCGGTGAGTAGACCCGCGCGTAGCCGTACTGCCCCGGAGAGTGACAGCCGGCGAGGGCGAGGCCGAACGTGAAGAGCAAAGCCTGCTTCATGGCGCCCCCCAATTATCACGAGGCCTTGTCGAGAGCTACCCGCCTGCCGCGGGCTCGCGCGTTGGCGGGACGTCGGTCTTGCGTCGTCCACGCTTGGGTCTTGCGCGACGCAGCGCGCGCAGCACGAGCTCACCCGCGAACAAAGCGAGCAGGAAGAGTGCCACCTCCCTCGAGACGTCGAGTTTGCTCTCGACGCCGCCGGTGACCACCTTCTCGTTGGCCGAGTCCGGCTCCCGCGGCTCCGTCGTCACTTCGTCCGAGTGGATGCTCACGATGCGCGTGGAGGTCTCTCCGTCCTGCACCACGCGGTAGCGGCCGACGACGTCGCCCACGAAGGACTTGCTGGAATCGCTGCCTCTCCCCAGCGCTTCGACGGCCGCCCGTCCACGCGGCCCTTCGATCTCCACCGAGCTCGTCGCTGGGAAAGTCCACGGTGTGCCTGCGGCCGTTCGCTTGGGCCCCGACCGGCGTTCGGCTTGATCGATGAAGTACTCGAGCAAGGCCAGGAATCCCGGGCGCAGCGCCAGGTCGCTCTGATCCGGCGACGAGGGCAGCGAGACCGCGTACGTGACTCCGCGCCCCGTGGCGTGCTCCACCAAGAAAGGCTGCCCGTCGTCCCAGCGCGCCATCACCTTGGCTCCGTCGGGCAGCGCGCTGTCGAGACGGGTTCGCCCTTTGGGAGCCAGCGCATCGAAGCTCGAGCCCGGGGCACCGAGCCAGGCGGTGCTCGCGGGGTCCACCGAGGAGGCCTTGGTGTGCTCCCAGCGAAGCGCGCCGCGGACGAACGGTTCGAGGGTGGTGCCGAGCTGAACGTTTTCGGATTTCGGTCCGAGGAACGCCACGGCGACCCCACCGCGCTCGAGCCAAGCCGCCAGCGAGCCCCGTGCTTCGGGTGCGATGCCCGCCGGGTCGTCCAAGAGCAGAGCGCCGAGGCCGCGCAAGTCCTTCTCGTCCTCGGGCAGAGTCGCCAGGGGCTTCACGGCGAGATCGCGGCCGAGCGCTTCGAGCGCCTGTTCGAGGACGGTGGCTCCACCCGTCGTCGCGCCGGCGGTGGCGATGTCCGAGTAGACGCCGAAGCCGAAGCCGGTGGAGTCGGGGGCAACCGGGGCGCGGTCGTCGGCGCGGTTGTCGTCAGTGCCGGACAGACGAGCATCGAGACCCGCACCCAGCACGGGAGGATCGAGCGAAAGCGTCTGATCCCCGGGGCGCATGTCGAGCTTTTCGCTCGCCACCACTTCCCCCGCTTTGGCGGCTTTGGCGTCCTTTCCGGCGTCCTCGGAGCTGGGTTCGGCTTTCCCGTCGGTGACCACGAGCTCGAGCGAACGGCCCCGCGCTGCCTGCGCAGTCGAGCAAGCAAGGCTCACACTGACGCGGCGACCATGGCTCGACGCGGAGACCACCGCGCAGTCGTCCACCGGTTTGCGCAGGTCGGCCAGGGGTGCCCAGACCTGGATTTCGCCCTTCGGGATTGGACCACCGGCGAAGTCACTGAGCAGCACCACGCGCCGGTCGACGTGAGGCAGGGAATGGAGCAGAGAGCGCGCGAGCTCCACGGCTGCGCCCAAGTCGGTAGCGCGATCGCTCTCCTGTATCTGGTCGAGCGCGTGGCGAGCAGCTGCGAGATCGGTGGTGGCTGACAGCACGATTCGCGCCGGCGCACCGGCGAGTACGATGGCCACGGCGTCGCCTTCGCGGGTCGTGCCGAGGAGCTCCTTGGCGCCGCCGATGGCGAGATCGAAACGCGACTTTCCGCTTGGTGCGCGTGCGCGCATGCTGAGCGAATCGTCGACTACGATGGCGAGCGCGACCGAGCCGCCCGCGCTCCGTGCCAGCGACAAGCGCGAGCAACGCAAGAGCGGTGTCGCCCCGAGAACCGCCAGCGCCAAGACCATCGCTGCCCGGATGCCCAGCAGCAGGCGGTCCTCCAAACGGCTCTGCTGGCGCGCGACGGGTTCCGCCACGGGCACCAGATGCGCCGGCGGAAACTCCTTGGGCTCGGCCCGTGATCGCCTCAGGAGGTGCGCGACGAACGGCGCCACTACGAACACGCCGACTGCGAGCGCGAGCCAGGTGGCGAAGCTCACGCGCCACCTCCGCGCGCAGCGAGTACGACTTCACGCACCGTGTCCACCGGGGGGTCGGTGGTGACGGCGCGAACCACTCCCCCACCGGAAGGAGCGAGGCGCTCGTCCCAAGTTTGCGCGACCTCTTCCAGGCGCGCGAGATAGGCCTGCCGCACGGCGTCGGCGTCGGTGTCCACGACCACGTCGCCTTCGCTCGACTCGAGTCGAACCGCGCCTTCGAAGCTGAAGCTCGCTTCCACCGGGTCGAGCACACGCACCGCGATCAGCGTGCGACCGAGCGATGACAGCGCCGCGAACCGATCCAGCGTTCCGTCCGGAAGGTCGATCAGGTCGCTCAGAAGCACGACGATGGCCCCGCGCCGGGCGTGGCGAGCCACCGCCGCGAAAGCGCGTTCGACCGCCTGGGGGTCGAGACGGATGTCCCCTCCCGGGCGCACCGTTTCGAGCGCCGCGAGCACCCGCTCGAACGCCTCGCGACCGCCCAGCGCCGGCAACGGTTCGCGCGCGTCCCCGCCGATCCAGTCGACGGCCACCGGGTCCCCGCCCGAGATGGCGATGCGCGCCAGCGCCGCGGCCACCACGGCGGCGTAGGCGAGCTTGGCGCCCGGGGCGCCCTTCCCGCGGTACGCCATGGACTCGGTGGCGTCGACCACGAGCCGAAGCGCGCGATCCGTTTCGGTCTCGAACTGGCGCACGAGCAAGCGTCCGTGTCGCATCAGTGCGTGGCGGTCGATGAAGCGCAGGTCGTCACCCGGGACATAGGCGCGATGACCACCGAACTCGACCCCCGCTCCCCGACGCGGACTCCTGTGGGCTCCGGCGTAGACACCGTCGGCCGCATGGCGCGCGCTCAGACGCAACGGAGCGAGCTCGCCCCAATCGAGTCGACGCTCGATCACGCGACGTGAGTCAGGGGCGGAAGCGTTCACCGGTAGCCGTTGCGACGAGGTTGTGTTGCCCACCCCAGACCACGAGCTCCCCACCTGCGAACACGTACACGCCGTAGAGGTGGTGCTCACCCGAAGGCCAACTCGCGACGGGACTCCAGGAGTTCGTCGAAGAGTTGTAGATCGCGCCGTCGGTGAGCGGCGTATCGTTGGCCGAGAGCCCGCCCACCAGCAGCGTCACGCTGTTGGAAACCCGCGTCGCGAACCCCGCCTGTCCGTCCGGCGCGTAACGCGCGCCCGGTCCGCCTGCAGCCACGCCGAGCCACGCGCCGCCGTCGAAGCGCTTGCCGTCGGCGTAGGTGGTGGGAGCGCCACCGGTGGCCTTGCGACCGCCCCAGGCCACGAAGTATTGACCATCCCAGTCACCGAGCGCGGCGAAGCGCTGAGTCGGGCCGTTGGCCAGGGCGCTCCACGTGTCGGTGGAGACCCGGTAGCGGAAGGTCTGCGCGTAGTTGGTGTTGCCTGCGCGGCCGCCGTAGACCAGGAAGTCCGTGCCGCCATAGCCCACGGTCGAGTGGTTCCGCGGGGTCGGGGCGCCCGCCGGGTTCGCGTTCGTCCAGCTGTCGGTGCTCGGATCGTAAAGGTACGTCCCCGCCTGCGGCGCTTGGTTCCCATCCGTTCCGCCCCACACCAACACCTTCGAGCCCGTCCACACCAGGTGCGCTGCACGCCGCGCGCTCGGCGCGCCAGCGGTCGACACCGGACCCCACGCCTTCTGCACGGGATCGTAGAGCGCACCCGTCGCGAGCACTCCGCTCCCAATCTGTCCACCCCAGACCATCACCCGGTCGCCGCAGAAAACCGCGCTCGCTTGGCTCCGGGCCGTCGGAGTCATGGTGTCGTTGGGAAGCGCACTCCAGGAGTCGGTCGCCACGTCGTACACGGCCCCGCTATCGAGCTCGGCGCCCGCGGCGTCGAGACCGCCCCAGACGAAGAGCTTTCCGACGCCCGAGAGCGCCGCGGACGCGGCGTGGCTTCTCGGGCTCGGCGCGCCGCTGGCCGTCACGGGTGCCCAGGCGGGCGTACACGCTCCCAGGGCACAGCTCCGTCCGGCTCCGCACGTGACCCCGCAGCCGCCGCAATTCTGCGGGTCGCTGCCGGGGTCGACGCACTTACCGGCGCAGAGGACTTCCGGCGCCGTACAAGTCGGCGTCACGCACTGATTGCCGGAACAGACCTTTCCCCCACTGCAGTCGCCGTCCACGCAACACTCGAAGCAGCCCTGCGCGCAACAGACCGCGCCGGATGCACAGTTCGACGTGGCGCACTTGCCGGCGACGTCGCAGGTCGAGCTGGTGCAAGGGTCCGAATCGGTGCAGTCGGCGGTCGAGCAGCACTCCCTACACTCGCTGCCGCAGTCGTTGGGCAGAGAAGCGCTGCACTGGCAGGTCGAGCTCGAGCACACCGCTCCCGGCTTGCAGTTGCCGGTGCAGCTCCCGCAATGTTGCGGGTCCTGCGTGAGGTCGACCTCACAACCGTCGTTCGCGCTGGTGTTGCAGTCGCCGAAGCCCGGCAAGCAGGTCGGCTTGCCCGCGACGCAGTTCTGGTTCGAGCCCACGGGCTGATTGCAGCCCCCACAGTGCAAGGGGTCGGTTTTGGTCTCGACGCAGGAGTTGCCGCACTGCGTGGTGTTCGCGCTGCATTTCGCGACGCATTGCGTGCCGTCGCAGTTCGGCGTGGCCCCGGAGCACGCGCTGCCGCACTTGCCGCAGCTCTTCGGATCGGCGATCGCCGACTCGCAGCCCGCGCTCGCATCGCAGTCCAAGAAGCCCGTGAGGCAACCGCACTTGGCGCCCGCGCACGCTCCGTTGACACCGCACGAAGTGCCGCAGCTCCCGCAGTTCTTTCCGTCCTCGGCGAGCTTGGCCTCGCAGCCGTCGTTGGGATCCGAGTTGCAGTCCCCGAAACCGGTGTCGCACGCGCACTTGCCGGCGCTGCACACCTGGTTCGGGCCGCACGATTTCCCGCAGCTGCCACAGTTGGCGGCGTCCGACGCCAGGTTGGTCTCGCATCCGGTCTCGAGCTTGCCGTCACAGTTGTCACTGCCCTGAGGGCACGCGCACTTCCCGAGCTCGCAGGTCTGGTCGAAGCTGCATTTGGCGCCGCAGCTCCCGCAGTTCTCCGGGTCACTGGCCGAGTTCGCTTCGCATCCGGTGAAAGCGTTCTTGTCGCAATCCAAGAAGCCGAGCGCACAGGTGTTGGTGCACTGCCCGCTCGAGCAAGTGGTGCCCGGACAGCCCTTACCGCACTCCCCGCAGTTCTTGGGGTTCGAACTCGTCTCGACGCAAAAGCCGTCACAGCAGGTCTGCTTGTCGGTGCAGCTCGCGCACGGGTCGGCGTCCGCGTTCGCGTCGCTGCCTGCCTGTCCGCCCGACCCGTCGCTGCTGGCATCGGCACCGCCACCGCCACTGGTCAGCGTGAAATCGTCATCGAGCAGCTGCGGGCAGCCGGTCGCACCCAAACCGACGAGCGCGGCCGAGGCCAGCCAACGCACGACTCGGGTGACACGCGGGCGCAATTCAATACCTCCCGCTCACGCCTGCGCCTCTCGGCCCGAAGAAGAAGCCGACCTTCGCGCCGGAGTCCGTCTTGGGCGCCGTGAGCCACAACGTGACGCCGGTCCCGATGCCGAGCGCACCTACCACATAGCCGATGGTGGAGATCGTCCGTAGCCGCCGGAACGACTCCACGTCGTCGGCTCCCTCGCTGCCGCTCGCGCACTTGCCGGCGGGGCAAGCATCTTCGGCGTTCGAGTGTTTCGCCGTTGCCATGACACCCGTCGTGACGCCGACTCCCGCTCCGACTACCCCGACGCCGAGGGCGACCCAGGCCCAAGACCTCTGATTGAATGCCTCGGAAGTCCCTGGGCGAGGCTCGGCCGGCGGAGCCGGGCTCGGCGCACCGGGCGCGGGCGGCGCCGGAGCGGACGCGGCCTCGAGCTCGAGCTCCAGGCGTTGCTCTTCCCCCTCGCCGAGCTCCACCACCGCGCTTCGACTCTCGCCGCCGTTGGCGCGCACCACGACTTCGTGCTTTCCCGGATCGATGGGCGCAGCGGCGCCGATCAAGGCTTTCGCCAGCGGCTTGCCGTCGATGGTGACTTCTGCGACGGCGCCGCTGCCCTTCACCACGACGACGAGCTTCGGCACGCGAGGTCGGAGCGCTGCGAGCTCGGAATCGGCGTCGGTCACAGCGTCGCGAAACGCCGCGGGGGCGTCCGACTCCAGCCGGAAACGCGTCGTCCTCACGTAGGCTTCGACCGCTTCGACCAGCCTCCCGGCCCGAGACAGGGCGCGCGCGTGCCGGAGGGAAAGGGTTGGTGCGTGCACGAGCTCGTATGCACGGCGGTAGGCGTCTTCGGCGGCAGCGAAGTCGTTCTCCGCCATCGCTCGCGCACCGCGTTCGGCCAGCTCGCGCGCGGCATTCTTGGTGGCGTCGTCGGGTTCGGCTCGGAGGCTCGCGGAGAAGAGGAGCACTCCCCCGAACACGAGCGAGCGCCCGATTGCGCGGCGTTCAGAACCCGAGGTCCTCCGCATAGGCACCCTTGGGTTTAGCTGGTGTCGGGGCGCTCGGGGTAGATTTCGGGCTCGCTTTGGCCTTGCCGCCGCCCGCGGGCGCAGAACCTTCCGCTTTCTTTTCGCGGGTTGGTGTGCTGGTCGAAGTGCTCGAGACGCTCGGGGCTCCACTGGCGACCGGGGCCACCGTCGTCCCCGGCGCGGCCACGGCCACGGCCGCCGTGGCAGTTCCGCTCGCTGCGCGGCGTTCGGTTTCGTCGCTGGCATCCCGGCGTAGCCACAGGCCCACGCTGACGAACCCTGCCGCCACGAACGAGACGCCCGCGACGATGATGGCCCACGACGGCCGGCGCGTCTCGGTCGCAGCAGGCTCCGCGCTGGGTGCCTCGGGTGTGGCTCGGACCGGGGTGACGGGTCTCTCCGACACCGGGACCGGTGCAGCGGTCTTGTATTCCCCGCTCGGAGCCAGGGACAGGCGCTGCGGCGGCTCGAGCCAAGCTGCGCGCAGTGAGTGCCCCGTGACATCCTCGCTCACGCCTCGTGCGAGGAGCCAGCTCGCGAGAGCAGAGCCGAGCTCGCGCATGTTCTGGTAGCGAAGCTCCCGGTCCTTCGCGAAGCCCTGGTCCAGGATCTGCCAGAGTTCGGGATCCCCCGCGTCCAGGTCGGTGATGGGCACGATCCGGTCTTCGATGATGTGCCGCAGGAGCGCGTTGTAGTTCGCGTCCTCGAAGGGCACGCGGCCCGTCACGCACTCGTAGAGCAGAACGCAGAACTGCCAAACATCGGCTCGGTGGTCGATGTCTTCGAGGCCACGCGCTTGCTCGGGCGAGAGGTAGTCGGGGCTGCCAACGACGGTTCCCGCCTGAGTGATCTTGTGGTCGCCTGCGGGGCCACGCGCGAGCTTCGCGATGCCGAAGTCCAAGATCTTCGGTTCGAGGCGGCCATCGCGATCCGAGAGGAAGACGTTGTCGGGCTTCAGATCTCGATGCACGACGCCTTTGGCGTGCGCGGCGGCCAGTGCGTCGGCGATGGGCAAGAGGATGCGCACCGCTTCGACCGCGGGCATGCGCCACTCCCGATCCAGGAGCTCGCCCAGACTCTCCCCTTGCAGGAGCTCCATCACCATGAACGGTTCGTTCAGGCGGGTCCTGCCGAAATCGAAGACGCGGCAAATCGCCGGATGCTTCAGGCGCGCGGCCGCGCGGGCCTCGGTGAGGAAGCGATCCTCGAGGGCTTGGCTGGGCGTTTCGTTCCGAACCAGCTTGAGCGCCACCAGCGTGTCGAGTGGCACGTTGTTGGCGACCCAGACCGACCCCATGCCGCCTTCCCCGAGCAGGCTTACGAGCTTGTACTTTTCGCCGATGACGTCTCCTGCGAAGTAGCGGGCCGGTGCGTGAGCGCCTGGCTCATCGGAGCTCGGCGGACTCGGAGCAGCGGTGCGGACGACGTGTGACACTCGGGCACCCGAAGCATGCCAAGCCCACCCTGCGAACGCTACTTGCTGGGCTTTGGGCGCGAGTTCCGCTGCGCCCTCGCGACGTTCCGCCCGATCAGGGACGCATGCTCAGCGCCACGCCCACCAAGATGCCGAGGAGTGCCAGCGCCGCGACGACGAGCCAGAAGTGCCGCGGGCCAGGTGTGGCACGGGTTTCGGGAGCCGGCGTGGTCGTCTCGGGTGGAGCAGGCGCGCCCAGGCTGAGCTCGGTGTCGCGGCTCCCGAGATCCATGTCCGGTGGAGGTGGCGCGGTGGACGCTACGTCGCGGGGGCGCTTGAGCGCGGTCCCGAGGGCCGTCGCCAGGGCGCTCGCCGACGGGTAGCGATCCTCGGGCTTCTTTGCCAGCGCGTGCATCACCACCGCGTCCAGCGCGGGGGGGACGCCTTTGTCCGGCGCGCGGGACGACGGAGGCAAGGCGGTGTCCGTCAGATGCGCGGTCATGACTGCGATGGGGTTTCGCCCGTCGAACGGCACGCGCCCGGTCAAGAGCTCGTACAGAATCACGCCGGCCGCGTAGATGTCGCTCCGCGCGTCGACCTCGTCCCCGCGTGCGGCTTCGGGCGCCATGTATTCGGGAGTACCGAACACCATGTTCTGCTGGGTCAAAGCGGTCAGCGACTGGCTGGCGTCGCCTCTCAGCACTTTGGCCAAACCGAAGTCGAGCACGCGCGCGAGCTCCAGCTCTCGTTCGCCGTCGCGCTGGATGATCACGTTGCCTGGCTTCAGATCGCGGTGCACCACGCCTTCGCCATGAGCGACGTCGAGCGCGCAACAGATCTGACGCACGATCTCGATGGCGCGCTCGGGCGCGAAGCGCTCCCGCTGCACCAACACGTCGAGCGGCGTGCCCTCGACGTGCTCGAGCGCCATGTAGAGCAGGCCTTCATCGGTCTCGCCGAAGTCGAGCAGTGGAACGAGGTTGCGGCCGCGCAGCTTGCGCAGGATGCGGGCCTCGCGGTGAAATCTACGGTTGATCTGGTGGTCTCGGGCCAGGTGGCGGTGGATGACCTTGAGCGCGACGCACTGCCCTGCGAGCACTTGCCCGGATTCGCCAGCAGGACGCTCGGAGACACACTCGGCTCGGAAGACCACGCCGCTCGCGCCGTCGCCGAGCACGGTCTCGATGCGATAGCGGCCCGCGATCACCGAGCCGATGCGCTCACTCCCGAGGGCGGCGTTGGACGCTCCGGCGCTCATCTCGTCCTCACCGCGCGCCTTCGGCGCAGGCCTCGAGCAGCTTGGGGCTCATGCGCACGGGGTCCAGTCGGGCATTGGGGTCGAGCTTCATCCATTCGGTGCAGGACGCGCGTGCGAGCCCGGGTGCATCGAGCGCGGCGTAGGCTTCGAGCAGCTGCCGGTGCACGGCGGCGAGTTGCTCGGTGGTGAGCTGGCCGGTCGCCGACAGGAAGCGGTTGCCTCGACTCACGGCGTCGACGTAGCGACCCCCCTTCACGTCCGCCGTGAGCGCGGGCAGCTCTGCTTGGATCTTGCGTTGACGTTCGCGGGTCTCGCCCTGGGCTTGGCTGCAGGCGACGGGATTGCCCTCGACTACCGCCTTCTTGCCGTCTTCGGTCAGCGGCAGCTCGGTGAGGGGGACCAATACGAGATCTCCCGGCACGAGCCGGCGCCCCTTCAGCCCGTTGTAGTGGTCGAGGACCCAAGCCTTGTTGGGGTCGCCCATGTACTTCTGTGCGATGCTCACGATGGTGTCGGCATTCGTGACCATCACCGGCAGGTTGTACGGGATGACGATTTCGGCGCCGTCTTGCGGCGTGAGCCACGGGCTCGAGCCGTTGGCCATGCTCAGCACGTCGGCCCGGTGGGGCGCGCCGAGGTAGGTCGTCGCGAGCTCGCCCCAAGTGTCGCCCTTCTTGACGCGCCGGTGGAACAGCGCCGGGACCTCCAGCCGCATGCCGAGGACGATGGGGGCGCCGCCACGGGCGTCGAGGCCGTTGGCCGCCACGATGAGCTTCTCGTGCTGGATCAGCCCGTAGTACTTCTCTGCGACCGAGGCGAGCGTGTCACCCTTCTGGACGACGTGGGTCAACCCATGGGCGTCCGCGCTGATGGACGCGACGCCCAAGAGGAGAGGCAGCACCCATCCCTTCCGCTCGAACATTCGGAGGCGTGAGCTTAGACCCAGCGCTCCTCTGAGTCGAACCGTTTGCACGACTCGGCGCTCAACGCACGATGTCTTCGACGGGGATCCGGGTCGGCGCTGCGCCACGGTTCGTGGGCCCGACAGCCACGTGAGGCAGGACCCCCCAGCACCAGAGCTCGTCCCGCTCGGTGACGGCGCACGAAGTGCTCGGTCCGAGCTGGAGCGCACTGGCACGGGGGAGCCCCTCGACACGTTCGGGCGCGAACGTGTGATAGCTCTCGTCGCTCCTCCCGCGTCCGAGCTGACCTTGCGAGTCGATGCCGAAGCAGCTCACGTTGCCGTCCGCGAGGAGCGCGCAGGCATGGTAGCTCGAGACCACGACGCTTCGAGCACCCTCCAAGGGCACGGGCAGGGGACGGGTCGGGCGCAGCGCCCGGGAGCCGAGCAAGCTGAAGGAGCCACTGCCCCAGCACGCGACGCCCAGGTCGAACACGCCGCAGGCCGATTCGTCGTGCAGTGAGAGCTCGCGCACACCATCGAGCTCGGGCAGCGCCATGGGTTCTGGATGCTCGTTGGCCAGGGCGATTTCGGTATCGAGGTACGAGCGGCCCCAGCACGACCAGCGCGCCCGCACGAGGGCGCAGGTTTGGTCGCGACTCGCACCGATTCGGCTGGCGCCCGTGATGCCCGGCACCCGCGAGGGCAACACCAGCTCGCGAGCGTTTTCGGTGTACTCCACGTCGCTGCCGGTTTGCCCGCTGGCGTTCCAGCCCCAACAGCTCACGTTGCCTTCGGCGAGGAGCGCGCAGGTGTGAAGCGATCCTGCGGCGAGCGCCTGCGCGCCTTCGACGCCGGCGACGCGTACGGGCGCGAGCTCGGTGGATGCGCCCGAGCCCGCGCCGAGCTGTCCGTACGAGTTGCCGCCCCAGCACAAGACTCTTCCAGACGCCTCGAGCGCGCAGCCGTGCTCGCGGCCCAGCGCCACGTCCACGACTTCACCGAGCCCCGTCATTCTGGTGACGGGCGCCTTCGCTCCTTCGAAGGCGGACCAGCAATGGAGCGCGCCGCGACGCAGCAGACACACGCGGTCCGCCCCGAACGCGATGCGCGTCGACTGCGCGCTCTTGGTGGCTCCTCGGGGCGAGGGCCGCGCGGGTTCCGGACCGCGCTGGATCTCCACCGGTTCGGGCCGCGGAGCTCGCGCCTGGCCCGCGGTAGGGCCCTGACACGCGACCGCCAGCGCGAAGAGCGAGGCGAGTGTTTTCACTTCCGACCCCAGGGTGACTTCGCGCGACCGATGTCCAGCGCTACGCGCGCGAGCTTGCCGAAGTTCCCGGCTTCGTCCACGAGCGCCAGTCCGAGGTTCACTTGCCCGCGGGCGGGAAGCGGGAAGTCGTCGGGATCGCACAGCGACGTCTTGCCGATCACGAGCTTGCCGTGCGCGATCTCGAGATAGGCGGTCGGCGGAGTCCGCGGATCGACCTTGCCCGAAGCGCTCGGTAGCCACACGGCGTAGAGCAAGCGAGCTCGTTCGCGGTCTGGATCTTCGGTCGGCGGGACGTCGATTTCGGCCCACGGGGTCCCGATGCCGCAGCTCGCACCCGACCACCCGTTCGCCTTGAAGACCCGTGGCGTGCCCAGTTTCCCTCCGACCGGCGATCGGGTGTCGAGCGCGTCGGAAGTGACGAAGGTGCCGAACACCAGCGTGCTCGGGCGGTGGTCGGTGCGCCGCAGCGCGACCTCGTAGCGGGTGGCCGGTGAAAGCGGCGCTTCGGGGACGAGTTCGAGGAAGACTTGGTCCGACGTAGCACTCTTGCGCCGAGTCACGGGAACGACTTCACCGCCCGGCTTGCGCAGCTGCACGCGGTCTTCGACTCCGGTTCCGTAGTGACTCGGCAGTACCACGCGTACCCGCGTGTTCAGCGGGGCGGGTGCCTCGCGACCGGGAGACAACATGCGCGCCGTCGGCGCGATGCAGCTGCACGCATCCGATGGCGTCGCCGAAAACGACACGCTGCACGCCGCGACCAGGGAAACCGCGAGGCGCCGCCCAAGGGTCACGATTCCCGCCCCTCTGCGAGCCGGCGAGCAGCTTCGGGCACGGCCGCGAGCAGCCGCGTCTCGAGCTCCGTCGCGCCTGCCGGGCGGTGATCGGGCTTCTTCTCGAGGCAGGCGAGCACGACGTCGTCGAGGTCGGGCCACGCTTCGAGATCGCGACGGCGCGTCCTCAGCGGCTCGGGGTTCTCGCGCTGGTGCATCTTCATGAGGTCGCGCCGATGCGCGACATGGAACGGCAAGCTGCCCGTGAGCGCCTCGTACAGCACGACCCCGAGCGAATACACGTCGGCGCGCCCATCCAGCGGGGCCCCCACGCACTGCTCCGGTGACATGTATTCGGGCGTGCCCAACGTGAAGCCTTGCTGGGTGATGGATTCGGCCTGTGCCAGCTTGCTCATCCCGAAGTCGAGGACCTTCACCGCACCGTCGTCGCAGAGGAAGATGTTGCCGGGCTTCATGTCGCGATGCACGACGCCGAAGGCGTGCGCGCTGGCAAGCGCGCGACAGACCTGCACGAAGATGCGCACGGCTTCTTCCGGCGCGACCGGGCCCAGGCTCTTCATCCTGCGCGCGAGCGTCATTCCGTGCAGTAGCTCCATCACCACGTAGATGGAGCCGTCGGGCATCTGATCGAGGTCCAGCACCTGAACGATGTTCGCGTGCTCCACGAACACCTGAACTCGCGCCTCACGGCGGAGGCGTGCCACCTCCGCTGCATCTTCGGCAGCGGCGCCGCGCAGCACCTTGATCGCCACGTGGGAGCCGAGCGTCACGTGCTCCGCGGCGTACACCGTCCCGATGCCGCCTACCGCGATGCGGCGTTTGATGCGGTATTTCCCGCCCAGAACCACCCCCGTCAGGTCCCCCGGAACGCTGCCGATGGCTCCCTTCAGCTCGAGTCCACGTTCCAGTGCTGCGATGCGGTGCTTCTCGAGGCCGCGCAGCGCCCGCTCCTT
>Ga0268298_10000986_pt1 | contig 35192 bp, 24 predicted proteins | sample WWTPWeurt_MetaG_FD_194462 | JGI IMG/M metagenome (GOLD analysis project Ga0268298, IMG submission 194462) | Activated sludge microbial communities from WWTP in Nijmegen, Gelderland, Netherland - WWTP Weurt | ecosystem: Engineered > WWTP > Aerobic digester > Activated sludge | place...
TTCTAACCAGGAGACCCCCTTCTCAAGTCCAGATAGAATGGAGGATTCGACATTCTGGAGTGTCCATGGCCGCCCTGCTCGAAGCCATCGAGATCAAACGCAAGATGTTCTTCGAACTCGAAGACACCCCGTTCCACTGCCTGGACGTGGAGATTTCCACGCCCACGGCCCGGGGCGGCCAGACCCTGGTGCGCATCAAGATGCGCAACCTGCTCACCCGGGCGGTCTTCGACAAGACCTTCAAGGCCGGCGACAAGTTCAAGGAACCCGACCTTGTCCTCACTCCCGCCAGCTACCTCTACAGCGACGGCGACGGCTCCCACTTCATGGATCAGGAGACCTACGAGACCCACACCCTGGGGGACACCCTCATGGGCGATGCGCTGGACTACCTCACCGAGGGACTCATCGTCCAGATCCAGAAATACAACGGCAATCCCATCGGCCTCCAGATGCCCACCACGGTGGAGCTGGCGGTCACCTACACGGAGCCCGGCGCGCGCGGCGACACGGCCAGCGGCAACGTCACCAAGCCCGCCAAGCTGGAGACCGGCATCGAGATCAAGGTGCCTCTCTTCATCAAGGAGGGTGAGAAGGTGAAGGTGAGCACCGAGACCGGCGAGTTCGGCGGTCGCGCGTAATGTCCCGCAAGTTCCGCCTCGGCCAGAGCCGGGAGGCCCAGGACATGGACCACCGGGAAGCCTACTCCCGGGAGCGGGGCGGCGAGAGCAAGCGACGCCAGCAGCACGCCGACCGTCTCGAGACCGGCATCGAAGCCCACGATGCCGAGACCCTGCTCCGCCTGCCGGACCCAGGCCCGTGGATGCATCTGCCCGAGGCCACCCTGATCCAGCGGCACAGCCAGTGGGTGGACCTTGAGCTGGAAAACCGCACCATCATGCGGGCCACCCTGGGCGGGAAGCTCAAGGGCGTGCGCCTGGTCTGCGGGGATCGGGTCCGGTATTCGGTCGTGCCCGTTGAACCTGACGATCCAAGGTTCCCGGCCCATGTTCCCGGGCGTGGGGACGGGGGCTCCCCCGAAGCCCAGGTGGTGGCCGTGATGCCCCGGAAGACCCTGCTCAGGCGTGGCGGCATCGACGACCGGGAGCCCTGGCAGCTCATCTGCGCCAATGCCGATGAGCTCTGGATCTGTGCCGCCGTGGTGGACCCTCCCCTCCGGCCCGGTCTTCTCGAGCGTGCCCAGCTGCTGGCTATCGACGCCGGGCTCACCTTCCGCGTCATCGTCACCAAGCGGGATCGGGCCTCGAAAAAGGACACCCTGCCCGAACTGGACCCCCTGCGCGAGCAGGGGGTGGCCATCCATGAGACCTCCGCCCTCAACGGGGAGGGGGTCGAAGCCCTCCATGGGCTGCTGGTGGGCAAGGTGGTGGTCCTGCTCGGCCACAGTGGTGTCGGCAAGAGCACCCTGGTGAATGCCCTCCACCCGGTGGCCGCCCTGAAGACCGGGGGGCTCACCAAGTTCGGGACTGGCAAGCAGACCACCACGGCCTCGCGCTGGCTCGCCATCGAATCCGGCGGGACCCTGGTGGATACCCCCGGGATCCGCACCCTCAGCGTGCGTGGCCTGGATCGGTCCCTGCTGGGCCGTGTCTTCCCGGAGTTCCCGGCAGAGGTGCTGGACGCCCCCCTGGCCTTTGACGCGGAAGACGAGGAGACCCTCGACCGTCTGCGCCTCGACTACCCGGAACGCCTGCAGAGCCTCCAGCGGCTCTGGCAGGAGATGGATGACCGGAATCCGAACCAGAACGTGTGGCGGTAGCCCGTGCAAGATCGCATGCAGACTCCCTCCAAACTGCTCGATCTCGCCTACGGGGCCGTCTTCGGCACCCTCTTTCCCCTCTTCCATTTCGCCGCCCGGTCCTTTGCGCGTCGAGAGCGTGGCCACGACATCGCCGACCAGATCGCCAACGCCTTCATGGATGTGCAGCCCAGGTACCTGGAGGCCATCCTGGGCAATACGGGACGGGTCCTGGGACTGAAGCCTTCACATCCGGAGGTCGAACGCACGGCCCGTGAGATGGTGCGGCAACATGCCAGGGCCTGGGTGGACTTCTTCTTCTATGGCCAGCGGCCCGTGGGGGAAGCCTTGGCGCAGTTCGCCAGCATCGAGGGCATCGATCAATTCGACGCCACCCTTGCGGAAGGCAAAGGCGTGATCCTGCTCACCGCCCACGCGGGGAACTTCGAGCTGGGCGGCATCCTGTTGCGGTCCCGCAACCTCAAGGTCCATGCGGTCTACAAGCCCGACCACTTCGCAGCCGTCGAGCGCCTTCGGGAGGGGATGCGGGCCCAGGGCGGCGTGGTGGGCATTCCCGTCGATGGCGTGGGCTTCTCGACCCTTCCCCTGGTGCGGCTGCTGCGGGAAGGCGCCCTGGTCGGCATGCAGGGGGACCGCGACTTCAGCCTGAACGGCCTGCCCATGCCCTTTTTCGGACGCGAGGTGCCCTTCCCCCGGGGGCCCTGGGAACTGGCGGCCATGACCGGCGCGCCGATCATCACAAGCTTCTTCTACACCGATGAAAACCGGCGCTTCCATGCCCACTTCGGGGAGCCCATCCGGATCGAGGGCGGTCGGGGTGATCGCATGGCCGCCATCCAGGCGGGCATGAGGGCCTATGTGGCGGATCTGGAGGCCTTGATCCGCCGCCACCCTAGCCAATGGTACTGCTTCTACCCCTTCTGGGACGACCCCGCCCGGAATGCTTCCTGACCACGGGGCATCCCAGGGTCACAGCCTACGGGGTCGCGCCATGGCCCCGGACATAGGATGATGGAGGTTGGCTTCGGCCTGCCCCCGTTCCTTTCCCGGTTCACTCAAGGAGTCCCCTTCATGCGCAGTGCCCTCCCCTTGTCCCTCCTGCTTGCAGCCACCCTGGGCTGCCAGTCCAAGAAATCCGATGCCATCGTGGCCGCCCCGACCACGGGTGCCCTTCCTGCCGCCGGCGCCACCGCTCCGAGCCAGGGCCTCACCGGCAAGGTGCTCGAGCGCATCGACGCCGCCCCCTACTGTTACCTCCGCCTCCAGACGGCCCGTGGCGAAGTCTGGGCTGCGGTCCCCGAGGCCAAGATCGAGAAGGGCACCGAGGTGACCATCGTCAACCCGATGCTCATGAACAACTTCGAGTCCAAGACCCTGAACCGCACCTTCGCCGAGATCTTCTTCGGCAACCTCGCCCCCGCCGGCGGCGCCGCCCCTGCTGCCGCAGCCATGCCTGCGGCCCCCCAGGCAGGCGGCGCACCCGCCCAGTCCGGCGCCCCCGTGGTCGCGAAGGAGGCGGTGAAGGTGGACAAGGCCTCCGGTGCCGACGCCCGTACCGTGGCCGAGGTCTGGGCCCAGAAGGGCGGCCTGAAGGAGAAGGCCGTCACCATCCGCGGTCAGGTGGTCAAGTACAACCCCGGCGTCATGGGCAAGAACTGGATCCACATCCAGGACGGCACCGGCGAAGCCAGCAAGGGCAACCACGACATCACCATCACCAGCCAGGACGCCGCCACCAAAGGTGACGTGGTCACGGTGAAGGGCGTCGTCCGCCTGGACAAGGACTTCGGCGCGGGCTACGTCTACCCGCTGATCGTCGAGGATGCCAAGGTGGTGAAGAAGTAGGCTTGAGTTCCATCTAGACGGAAGCGGGCGCCCTTCGGCGCCCGCTTTCATTCCGGAGGAATTCCGAGCTAGACCGCGGCCGGCACAGCCGCCAGCTCCTTCGCCCAGGCAGGCACAGTGCGCACTCCCTTGGGCGCCTGCAGGGCCTTCTGGTAGCGCCGCAGGTCGCCATCGTGGTTGACGATGAAATCGCTCTCTTCCGCAATGTTCGTGATGGGCAACCAGGCGGTGGCCGCGCGGCCGAGGCTCGATGCCTCCGACTCGAGCGCCAGGCTGAAGGTGGCAGCCTTTAGGATCTGGCCCAGCAGCTCCGCCTCCTTGCTGCTGGTGAAGGCAGCGTCGTGCAGGAGCACCACGGCCTTGACCTCCCCGGACTGCACCTTGCCGAGTAGCTCTTCGAGGGCCCCGAACCTGAACCCGCGCTCCGTGAAGCCGCGGCGGTTTAGGATGCCGTCCGCGCTGGTCTGGTACTTGGGCAGCACCACCGAGATGGTCTTGTCACCGCTGCCGTAACGCAGGTCGGCCGAGGCGGCCAACTCGCCCAGGCGCTGGGCAGCATCACAGCCGAAGGTGCCCTGGCCGATGACGGCCACCGGCCCGGCAGCCTGCAGAGCCTCGCGAATGGCTTCAGGGGACGCGGGTGCGCCCTTCAGGGAAGGGAGGGGCGCCGCCCCCGAGCGGTTGTACTGCGCGTAGGCGTAGCGCTCCTCATCACTGATGAAGTGGGTCGTCTCCTTGCCCTCCAGGGGCCGGGGACGGAAGCGGTGGATCTGGTTGCCCTCGAGATCGATCCAGATGGGGTTGCCCAGGGCCGAGTGGCGGCTGATGGAGGGCACGCTCTTGAGGTACCAGACGCGCTTCTTGAAGCGGAAGTCGCGGCTCGTCAAGGCGCCCACGGGACAGAGGTCAACCACGTTCCCGGCGAAGGGGTTCTGATCCATGCTCTTGCCCGTGAAGGTGGTGACTTCCAGGTGCGAGCCGCGGGAGGCCACGGTCAGCTCCCCGCCGCCGCTGATCTCCCGGGTGAAACGCACGCAGCGGGTGCAGTGGATGCAGCGGTTCTTGTCGATGACGATTTTGGCGCCCAGGTCCTCGTAGCGGTAGCGCCGCTTCACCTCGCCCATGCGCGAGTCGCCGCTGCCGTAGTGGTACGAGTAGTCCTGCAGCTTGCACTCCCCGGCCTGGTCGCAGATGGGGCAGTCCAGCGGGTGGTTGATGAGCAGGAACTCCATCACGCCGGCCCGGGCATCCGCCACGGCGGGCGTGTTGGTGAAGACCTCCATCACCACGGCCTCGGGATTGTCCTTGGGCGCGGGCGGCACGGTGGTGGTGCAGCTGGTGGCCAGCTTGGGCTGGCCCTTGATCTCCACCAGGCACATGCGGCAGGTGGCCACGGGGGACAGCGCCGGGTGGTAGCAGTAGTGGGGAATGTCGATGCCCACGGTGCGGCAGGCATCCAGCACCAGGGTGCCGGGGGTCACGCTCAGTTCAACGTCGTTGATCTTGATCGTCGGCATGGGCCCACTCCAGGCCTTCAAGGATGGGGCTTAGGGCCGGGAAGGTAAAGGTGGAGCCGTCAGCCCCTTCCGATGGCACCCACCATGCAGCGTCGGCAGAAGTCGAGGAAATCCTCCAGATCCGGGATATCCACATTCACTGTGGCGGGGATCACATTCGGGATCACCACCTGCTTGCGGAGTTCGCCCGTGGCCTCGAGGGAGAACACGAACCAGGCGAGCCGGTCCTTCTCCGAAGACAGTGTGAGGCTCACCACCTTGGTCTCGAAGAACAGGTCAGGTGCCCCGCCGTCCTCCGGCGTCTTCCACTCGGGGATGTGGCTCCGCTTGACGAATTCCGCCTTCAGCTGCTCCAGGGTGTGCTGGACCGTGAACTGCACTTCAACCTGGACATCCATCCCGGCCTCCTGATGTCACCCTTTTCGGCCGTATCCGCCAGAACCCAAGCCCTGACATCCATCCCTTCCGGAAGCGCCAGATACATGGAAAAATCAAGGGTTCAGGGGGCAGACATGCCGACGGCATTGATCTCGGTCTACGACAAGTCGGGGCTCCTGCCCCTGGCGGAGGGCCTGTTGGCCCAGGGCTGGAGGCTCCTGGCCACGGGCGGCACCCTGCGCACCCTCCAGGAGGCCAAGCTCGAAGCCATCGAGGTCGCCGCCTACACGGGCGCCCCGGAGTGCTTCGATGGGCGAGTGAAGACCCTCCATCCCCGCATCCACGGCGGTCTGCTCTACCGTCGCGACCTCTCAGACCACGTCGCAGATGCCAAGGCCCAGGGCATCGAGCCCATCGACCTCGTGGTGATCAACCTCTACCCCTTTGAGGCCACCATCGCCCGTGAGGGCGTCACGCCCGCCGAGGCCATCGAGCAGATCGACATCGGCGGACCCAGCATGATCCGCAGCGCCTCCAAGAACCACGCCTCGGTGACGGTCCTGACCGACCCAGGCCAGTACGGGTCCTTCCTCGAGAAGCTCCTGGCCGGTACCTGGGGCCTGGACGACCGCCGTCGCTGCGCCCTGGAGGCCTTCCGCCGCACAGCCGCCTACGATGCGGCCATCTCCGGCTGGATGGAGCGGGAACTCACCGCCAAGTCCTCCACCGAGCTGTCCCACCACCTCTGCCTCAACCTGGTCCAGCAACAGGGGCTGCGCTACGGAGAGAACCCGCACCAGGCCGCCGCCTTCTACGTGGAGCCCGGCCGCAAGGCCGAGGGCATGGCCGCCTGCCACCAGCACCAGGGCAAGGAGTTGAGCTTCAACAACCTGCTGGATGCCGATGCCTGCGCCCGCCTGGTCTGGCAGTTCCCGGCTCCGGCCTGCGTCATCGTCAAGCACAACAATCCCTGCGGTGTGGGCCAGGGTCCCCATGCCCTGGAAGCCTTCATGCGGGCCCAGGCCGGGGATCCGGTCAGCGCCTTCGGCGGCATCGTGGCCTTCAACCGCCCGGTGGGCGTCGAGGTGGCCAAGATCATGGCCCAGAACTTCTGGGAGGTCATCCTGGCCCCGGCCTTCACGGGCGAGGCCCTGGAGGTGTTCGCCGCGAAGAAGCAGCTGCGCATCCTGCAGACGCCTGACCAGTGGCCCCAGAGCGCCGAGGGACTGGACACCCGCTCCATCGGCGGTGGCTACCTGGTGCAGCGGGCGGATGACGCCTTCGCGCCATTCGAAGCCTGGGAAGTGAAGGCCAGCGGCGCCGGCGCCAAACCGCGCACGGAGGACCTCGTGCTGGCCCAGCGCGTGGCCAAGGCCGTGAAGTCCAACGCCATCGTGCTGGTGAAGGATGGCGCCACCGTGGGCATCGGCGCGGGCCAGATGAGCCGCGTGGATTCCGTGGAGATCGCTTGCCGCAAGGCCGGGGACCGCGCCCGCGGCGCCGTGCTGGGCAGCGACGCCTTCTTTCCCTTCGCCGATGGCCTGGAAGTGGCGGCTGGATTCGGGGTTTCCGCCTTCGTCGAACCGGGCGGCAGCCTGCGCGACAAGGAGGTCATCGAAGCCGCCCAGAAACTGGGTGTCTGGCTCTTCTTCACAGGGATGCGCCATTTCCGACATTGAGCCCGGTTCCAATCGGGCCATGCCCGACTGGAGATAAAAAAGGAAGCCACCCACTCATCTTCGCCCGGGGCCTATTGATGAAAACTTCTGAACTGCGCCAACGCTTCCTCCAGTACTTCGAGCGGCAGGGACACCGCCGGGTGGCTTCCAGCGCCGTGATCGGCCCTGCGGATGACCCCACGGTCATGTGGACGAACTCCGGGATGATCCAGTTCAAGGACGTGTTCCTGGGCAAGGAGAACCGCGACTACAGCCGCGCCACCACCAGCCAGAAGTGCCTGCGGGCCGGTGGCAAGCACAACGACCTGGATCAGGTGGGGTTCACCGCCCGGCACCACACCTTCTTCGAGATGCTCGGCAACTTCAGCTTCGGCGACTACTTCAAGGCCGATGCCATCCGCTTCGCCTGGGAGTTCCTCACGGGCCCGGTGGAAGAGGGCTGCCTGAACCTGGATGCCTCCAGGCTCTGGGTCACGGTGTTCGAAGGCGCCGAAGGCGTCCCGGCCGATACCGAGGCCGAGGAGATGTGGAAGGCCGCTGGGGTGCGCCCGGATCGCATCATGCGGTTCGGCAAGAAGGACAACTTCTGGCAGATGGGCGATACCGGCCCCTGCGGCCCCTGCTCCGAACTGCACTTCGATCGCGGGGAACAGGTCCCCGGCGATGCCACGCCCAATGGCGACGGTGACCGCGTCATGGAGATCTGGAATCTGGTCTTCATGCAGTACGAGCGGGACGCCAAGGGCGTGCTGACCCCCCTGCCCAAGCCCAGCATCGACACGGGCATGGGCCTGGAACGGACTGCCAGCATCCTCCAGGGCGTGGACACCAACTACGAGATCGACCTGTTCGCGCCGATCTTCGAGGCCATCTGGAAGGCGGCGAAGGTCAAACCCGAGGACCGCCGCGACCACGCGAACCGCACCGCCTCCCAGGTCGTGGCCGACCACATCCGCGCCGCCACCTTCATGTGCTTCGACGGCGTGGTGCCCAGCAACGAGGGCCGGGGCTACGTGCTCCGCAAGATCATCCGCAGGGCGCTGCGCTTCGGCCGGAAGCTCGGCATCGAGGGTCTCTTCTTCGCGGATCTGGCCCCCGCCGTGTTCCAGGCCATGGGCGATCAATACCCCGAGCTGCTCGGAGAGCTCGGCCGCATTCAGAAGTCCCTGCATCGCGAGGAGCAGCAGTTCAGCCAGACCCTCTCCACGGGCCTGAAGCTCCTCGAAGCAAGCGACAGCGCCAGCGGCACCCTGGCGGGCTCCGACATCTTCCGTCTCTACGACACCTATGGGTTCCCCGTGGATCTGGTGGAGGACTGGTGCCGCGAGCGCGGCATCACCGCCGATCTGGCCGGTTTCCAGCAGGAGCTGAACGCCCAGCGCACCCGCGCCCGGGCCGCCATGAAGGCCCACGACCTGCGGCTGGCCGGGGATCTGGCCATCCTGGCGGACCTGCCGCCCACGCGGTTCACCGGCTATGACCACCTCGAGGGGCAGGCCCACGTGGTCGCCCTGTTCGATGCAGGGCACCGGCGGGTGAAGCACCTCACCGGTGACGGCTTCGTCCTGCTGGACCGCACACCCTTCTACGCCCTGTCCGGCGGCCAGGTGGGCGACACGGGCCAGCTCCGTTTCGAAGGCGGCCACGCCGAAGTGCTGGACTGCACCGCCCCGGCTCAGAAGCGGCACCTCCACAAGGTCGTGGTGACCGGCTCCCTGCTGGAGAACATGACCGTCAATGCCCTGGTGCACCCGATCCGCCGGCGGCGGGTCCGGGCCCACCACACGGCCACCCACCTGCTGCACGCGGCCCTGCGCGAGGTCCTGGGCACCCACGTCAAGCAGGCCGGCAGCGTGGTGGATGCGGCGCGCCTGCGCTTCGACTTCACCCACTTCGCCCCCCTGGAACCGGCCCAGATTGCGGAGATCGAGCGGCTCGCCTCCCGCCAGGCGCTGAAATCCCTCGATACCCAGGTGCGCGAAATGGACATTGAGGAGGCCCTCTCTTCCGGGGCCATGGCCCTCTTCGGCGAGAAGTACGGCGACGTGGTGCGCGTGGTGCAGGTCCCCGGCTTCTCCACCGAGCTCTGCGGCGGCACCCACGTGCCCAACACCGGCGAGATCGGCGTGGTGAAGATCATCTCCGAGGGCGCAGTGGCGGCCGGCGTCCGGCGCATCGAGGCCGTGGCCGGCGAGATGGCCCTGGAACTGCTGCAGGCCGACGAGGCCATGATCCAGGGCCTCTCCCGCCAGGCCAACGCCAGCCGTGAGGCTCTGCCCGAGCTGCTATCCGCCAAGGATCACCGCATCGCCCAGCTCGAACGTGACCTGAAGGAGGCCAAGCTGAAGGCCGCCGGTGGCGGCGGCAGCGCCGAGCAGGTAGAGCAGGTGAAGGGCGTCACCCTGGTCACGGCCCTGCTCGAGGGGCTCGAAGGCAACGCCCTGCGGGAGTTCATGGACCAGGTCCGCACCCGGCACTCCAGCGCGGTCATCGTGCTTGCCTCCAAGACCGCCGAGGACAAAGTGGCGGCGCTGGTCTCTGTCTCACCCGACCTAGCCTACGATGCGGGGGCCCTGTTCAAGACCATGCTCCCCGCGCTGAATGGCCGCGGTGGCGGCAAGAAGGACCTTGCCCAGGGCGGCGGCGCCAACCCGGGCGGCCTGCCCGAGGCCCTTGCCGCCCTCAGGGCGGCCCTTTAAGTCACCCTCGGCAATTCGCCAACCGAAACAGATCAGTGACCCAGGGAGGACGTCTCTTTGCTTCCCATCCGCCGGCTGCTGTTGCGGGACCTGCTGGTCCTCATGGCCGGTCTGTCCGCCCTGATCCTGGGCCTCTCCTGGTGGAGCCAGCAGCAAGCCCTGAGACGCCAGGCCACCGCTCGCACCGAATCGGCCCTCCACCACCTTCAAACCATGCTCCACCTGGAACTCAAGGCCTCCCAGTCCCTGGGTGAAGTGGTGCGGGGTTGGTGGGTGAACGGGGTGTTGGATCCTTCCCGCCCGGAGGAGGCTGCCAGGCTCCTACTCCCTCTGCTCTCGGCGCAGCGGAGCATCACCAGCCTCAACCTTGCCCGCCAGGATGGGCCCTCCCTGCTCTTTCTCCGACGGAGCGAGGTCTGGTTCATGCGGGAGCTGATCCAGCCGGGATCCCAAGCCCGGATCCGTTGGCACCAGCTGGGCCATCCCGGCGACCGGATGTCCCGCGAAGCCTGGACCCCCATGGACTACGACCCCCGCACCCGGCCATGGTATGTGGCCGGGGCTGCGGCGTCGACGTCTGAGCCAACCTGGACGGAGCCCTACATCTTCTACACCACGAAGGATCCGGGCATCACCTGCACTCTGCCCATCCGTGATGCCAAGGGGCTGCTCGGCGTGGTTGCCCTGGACTTCCTCCTGGATGACCTGACGGCCGGGGTCTGGTCCGCCCAACCGACGTCCAGGAGCCGCTGCCTGGTGGTGGATGCCGAAGGTCGGGTGGTCATCCTGCCAAACGACCCTGCCTTCCAAACCCCTGCCTCCCGGCGGCAGGCCTTCATGAGCCCCGTGGGGTCCGGTTTCCTTGAAGCCCAGTCCGGATTGCTCAAGGCCCCGCTGGGCCGGTCGCTGGACTTCCGCCATCGCGGCCACACGATGATTGGCCGGATCACGGGTTTCGCCACCCTTCCCGGCATCCACTGGCGCCTGCTGCTGACCGTCCCGGAGGAGGACCTGCTTGGCCCGGCCCGGTTCCGGCTCTGGAGCCTGTTCGGCATGGCCCTCCTCAGCCTGGGCCTGGCGGCCTGGCGCATCATCCACATCGCCCGCCGCGTGGCAGGGCCCATCGCCCAGCTCGGGGCCGCTGCCGAGGCGCTTGGACAGGGAGCGGTCCCACCGCCCATCCACTCCCGCATCCTCGAGATCCGCAGCCTAGACCGAGCCTTGCGCAAAGCAAGCGAAAGCCTCCTCGATCAGGCCCGGCTCCAGCGCCAGCTGGAACACAGCCAGCGCATGGAGACCGTGGGAACCCTTGCAGGAGGCATCGCCCATGACGTGAACAACCAACTGGCGGCCATCCTGGGCCAGCTGCACCTCTGCCGCGAGACCCTGCCCGAGGGGCATTCGGCACTGAACCGGATCCACCGAGCGGAGGAGGCGACCCGCCGCTGTGCCCAGACCACCAAGGCCCTGCTCTCCTTCAGCCACCAATCTCGCCCCGAGCTCCAGCCCCTGGATCTGAACGCCCTGGTCGAAACCACCACCGACGTGCTGGAGCCCCTGCTGGGCGGGCGGATCCGCCTTCGCTGCCAGCTGGCTCCGGACCTCCCCCCGATCTCGGGAGACGCGGTTCAGCTGGAGCAGGTGCTCATGAACCTGGGCGTGAACGCCAGGGACGCCATGCCCGAAGGGGGCCACCTGACCCTGAGCACACGCCTAGGGGAGGATGGCCGGGTTCTCCTCGACATCCAGGACACGGGGGCAGGTATTCCGGAAGCCCTCCTGCCCCGGCTGTTCGAGCCCTTCGTGACGACCAAGGAACACGGGAAGGGGACGGGCCTGGGGCTCGCAATGGTGTTCTCTATCCTGAAGGCCCATGGCGGTGAGATCCACGCCGAGAACACGCCTGAAGGAGGGGCCCGGTTCCGGGTAAGCCTGTCCGCAGCAGGCAGCGGTGAAGTCCCCATGGCAAAGGGGCCGGACCGGCTTAGGGCCGCCTCACCAGATCTGGCAGGGCGCCGCATCCTGGTCGTGGAGGACGAACCGCTCCTGCGGGAAATGCTCGCTGATGCCCTGACACTGGCCCGGATGCAGGTAACAACCGCCCCAGACGGAGCCTTGGCTTGGAGGGCCTGGCAACAGGCCGGCGGGTTCGACCTCGTGATCAGCGATCAACGCATGCCGGACTGCACCGGGCTGGAGCTGATGGCCCTCATCCGGGGGAGTGGCTCCGAAGTCCCGTTCATCCTGGTAAGCGGACAGGGCCTTGAAAGCGTGGAAAACCAGCTTTCCGCGGACCAGCGGGTCCGCTTCGTGCCAAAGCCCTTCGAGCTGCCCAGGCTCCTGCCCATCATGGAGGAGATGCTGGGTCCCCGAAGGGCCTGAGCCTTACTCACTTCGCGGTGGATCCGCCCTTTTCATGGCATCCGAGACAGGTGGCCAACTTGGAATCCGGGCTCCGCCAGTAGGCGAAGTCCTGGTTGCCGAAGTCCTTCTGCAGCTCTGCGGGCACCCGCGCCCAATAGAAGGCGAAAGCGGTGGTGCCATCGGCCTTGGTCTCCTTCATGTAGAGGGGGCCGGGCTCTGTGCTGGGCTTGCCCTTCTCGTCCGTGAAGGTTGACATCACGGCGTAGGCACCGGGAGGCAGGGGCTTGCCCGCCTTGTAGGCATCGATGCCCGAAGCCGAGACCCAGACCCGGCGCCAGCGGTCGCCGTGGGCCTTGCTCCGTACTGGAGCGGCTTCGGCCGGCTCGAGGCTGGCGTAGTCCAGGGCCCGGATGGGCAGCTCGGCCTCGACATCGTTGCGCTTGGCGCGGTCGGCCTCAGCGGCTGCCTTGTTGGTCTCCTCATTGCCGAAGACCATGACACCGCCCAGTTTCCCGCTGAAGCCCCAGCAGCCCAGCCAAAGGAACCCGACCAGCAGGGCAGGTGCCCCCACGCCGCGCTCCCAGAACCGGCGGCCGGCATGGCGATGTTCCTGCCCCGCGGAGCCAGCGCCGAAGTCCCGCCGCCAGACGCGCCACAGCATGAAGACGCACACACCCCCAATGAGGAAGCCCGCCATGGCCGCGAGGATGTGGATCTGCAGGATCTTCTGCAGCACCTGCTTCTCGTTGACCACCACAGGAAGGTAACCCGTGGGGCTGATCAGGTTGATCTGCCGGCCCCAGATCAGGCCGCTAAACAGCGCGATGGTGCTGCCGAGCCAACCGATGACCGCCAGGAAGAACGAGGTCCCGGCCAGGATCTTCCCGTGCCTCGGGTGGAAGGAGGCAAGCATAGCCAAAGGCAGCACGGCCACCAGGCCGATGGGGATGTGGACAAAAGCCGGGTGTTCCCGCGCGATGAACTCGAGCAGTGGGGAAGCGCTCATGGGACTCCAGAACTAGAAGATTCGCGTCACGTTGAAGCCGAGGGACCAGTTGCCCGAAAGCCGGGGGCCTCCGCCGTAGTCACCGCTCATCACCTGGTTGGCCGTGGTTCCACTGGCATTGGAGCCAGCCAGCGTGAAGCGGTGTTTGAAGGTCTTGTAGGAGAAACCCACGGCGAACCCGTTCTGGTAGGTGGTCCCATCGGTGATGCCACCGGGCGCAGCCTTGGCGAACTTCGAGGGCCGTGGATAGTACTCACTGACGAAAGAGAACTTCTCCGTGAACCCAATGCGCAGGCCCAGGCCCACGTTGAACACGCCGCCCGTATTGGGTTTGGTGTTCGGCGTGTGGCCCGGCGGCACGGCCAGCACCGTGTCCGTGGTGGTGGTCTTGGTGATGTATGTGGGCACCACCGAGAAGATGATGTCATCGGTGATGAAGATTTCCGTGGGCACCTGCACGGCCAACCCGGAGATCCCCACCTTGCCCAGGGGGGTGACCGTCTCCTTCACCACCTCGTCGAAGCGCTCGGCACGAACCGCCATGCGGACCCGCTCACCATTCAGCACCTGTTCCTGCAGCCCGAAGCTGAAGGTCTTGTTGTCTGCGGTGCGATAGATGAAGGCGTTCAGCCCCGGGATGGGCTTGATGCCGAAGGTGAAGCCCAGTCCGGCATAGGTGTACCCGTCTAGGCCGTAGACATCCTTGCCATGGTCCTTCACCGGCTGGACGAAGCGGTGGGTGAACACCACGCCAATGTCCCAGTACTGCATCCGTTCCGCCGATGGCAAGTTGAACACCATCGGGTACTCGGATGATTCAGCGCGAAGCGCTCCCCCAGCCAGGAGGGCGCAGGCAAGCAGGGGAGCAGTCTTCCTAGTCATCGGATCTCCAGAGTCACTACTTGGCCGCGAACTTGCGCATGATGGGGATCATCTTCTCGACGTCGGCCTGGGTCATCTTGTCCTTGAAGGCGGGCATCTTGTCCTTGCCCTCCAGGGTGACCTTGATCCAGTCGCTGTCCTTCTTCTTGTTGGCCTTCCGGCTGTCGGTGAAGTCGAAGCCGTTGTCCGGCAGGGGCTTGCCGCTGTTGTCGCGGCCGCTGCCGTTGGCGCCATGGCAACGGGCGCAGGCGTCCATCCAGTACTTCTGGTAGTCGCTTCCCGAGAACTTGGGCACATCCTTGGCGGGGTCCCCGGCCATAAGGACTGCACCGGCAAGGAGCAGGGCGGAAAGGGTGAAGCGACGCATGAATCCTCCTATAGGGTGGTGGAAAAGGCGAGTTGGCAATTAGTTCCAGGTGTTGTTGTTGGTCGTATGGCTCTCACCATGGCAGGAGAGGGCACAGCCGCCACGACCGATGGTGGCATTCACGGTATAGGTCAGCGCGCCGGTCGCTGGCTGGGAGCCACCTCCGAACTTGATCGTGTCGCTGGAGAGCTGATCCGGCGACACCCGAACCGCCGTGGTATTCAAGTACTTGAAGTGGTTCACGACACCGGATTTGTTGTTCGTCGCTGGATTCATATCGTGGCAGTAGTTGCAGGTCTGGTTGTGGTCATTCGGGCTGTTGTGACGACCAGTCGCGTCGTTGTACTGGGTCGCGGTTGAAGCGATCTTGTGGCAGGAGAGGCAGTAGGTCGTGGCATTAAAGGTGAGCTTGCCGGTCTGCCATCCTGGTGTCGTCTGGCCCCCGTGGCAGCTCACGGCATTGCAGGTGAAGGCCGTCAGGCTGGGCGTGGTGCCAAGGGTTCCCGTCTGGGCCTTGAAGGTGGCGCTGATGGTCACCGGTGCAGGCCCGGTCCCGGTCGGAGTCCCGTTGGGGCCGCGGTTGGCGCCGTTGTAGTGCGGTTGGTTGCCACCGCCCTCGCCTGGCTGGGAGCCTGTGTGGCAGGTGGCGCAAGTGAGGGTGGTGGGCAGGCCCATATGCTTGGCGTGGGCCCCGGCAATGTTGGGGAAGGTCGCCCCGGCAGGCCCGAGGGTCTTGAAATTGGGATCCGGGTGGCAGGAGAGGCAGGTGCCTGCTCCCTTCCCTGCGGCCAGGGGAGACGCGCTAACGTGGCACTTGGTGCAGCTGGGGCCAACCTTGCCAGCACCCGGCCCGGTCTCATCGTGGCAGTTGATGCACTCCCCGTTGAACATGGCGAGCGTCGCGGTCTGGTGGGTATTGCCCGTCCCGGACGTGGTGGTCATTCCGCTGAGGAAGGGGGCCGGATGCGCGGCCGCGCCCGGACCATTCACGTGGCAGCTGTTCGCATTGAAGGACCCGCTGAAGCAGCCGGGGGCGGCGACAACCGGAGACGCTGCCCCGGCCGTGACGCCGTGGCAGAGGCCGCAGACAGCGGCTCTCTGCGCGTTATTGACAGCGGCGGCGGCATTCCGATGGGAGGCCGTGTAGGTGCCACTGGCAATGCTGCTGGGCGACTTGTACCAGCTGTCCGGGTGCGCCTTGGCCTGGAGGTGGCAGCTTGAACAGGTGGTAGTCGTGGTCCCGCTGTCGAATTTGTTGGTGCCCGGAACCCCGTGGCAGGTCTGGCAGTAGAGGAGGTCCGCTTTGGCCACCACGCCATGGAAGGTGGCGTCCGTAGCCCCGGCAGTCTTGGGATCCGTCCAGGTGGCCCCGATGGGATGGGGGGCCAGGCCAGGCCCGTTGGCGTGACAGCTGACGGCGGCATGCTCGGAGTTGCCGAAGCTGGCGCTGTAGCAGCTTGGGGCAGCCGTCAGAGCCGAGGTGCCCGCCTTGGTCACGGCATGGCAGATCACGCAGGAGCCGTTGGCATTCAGAGGATCCGTGGCATTGCGGTGAGAGGGGACATAACCCGGGAAGGTGCCGACAGAGGCCGGATACCAGGTCGTCGGGTGGGCACCGGCCCCCGTAGTCTTGGAGTGGCAGGAGGAACACGCCGTGGAGGCGGAGCCGCCATCAAACTTGGTGGTGCCCGGGGTGCCGTGACAGCTCTGGCAATACTTCAGGTCCTTCTTGGCTTCGATGCCGTGGTAGGCGGAGCTCGTCGGGTCCTTCCAGATGGCTCCGAGAGCGTGCGGGGCGCCGACATCGGCGTGGCACATCGTCGCGTTGTAGCAGCCCGGCTGGGTGCCAGCTGGCGCTGGGGTGGCCGGGTGGCCGGCGGGATTGTTGGCCGAGCCAGGGTAATGGCAGGTGGCGCAGACGGCCGCGTTGGAGGTGTCCGTCGAGGTGTGGCTCCAGAGGGTGCCACCGGAGGTGCGCCAAGGCTTCGGGGGATGCGGCGCGGCCACACCGTGGCAGGTAAAGCAGGTCTTGGCCGAGGCGCCGCCGGCAAAGTCATTGCCATGGCAGATCTTGCAGGACACCAGGCTGCCGCCGCTAACGGGATCGGAGGCTACCTTAGCGCGAGTCCCGTGAACATCGGAGTTGGCCCAGCCTGGAACGGTCTGGTGGTGGCAACCTGTGGTCATGCAGGTGGGAATGCCGCTCCCGACCTTGATGACTGACAGCTCATGGCACTGGGTACAGGCATTGACTCCGGACACTGCCTTCCCAGGATGGGCCGTCATCCAGCCGGCGGGATGGTAGTTGCTGTAGTACTGATTGGCACCGACAGCCTTGCCACTGCCGCAACCCACAAAGGCCGCAGCCGAGAGCATGGTGAGGCAGATGCTACTCAGCAGGCTCATCGTTCGTTTCCAGCTCCAAGTCCTGTTCATGAAGACACCGAAAAAATGCAGGCAACTCGAACGCGAGGGCACTGACGTGTGGAAGTGCGGATTGCTATGACATGTGGTTGATCCACTGTCATCAACTTGCCATGGTTGGAAGATTCAGGAGGGTTGGGTGCATAGGATAGCCCCATGAGTCTGGCGAGGGGAAAGTGGGCTCCAAGAAAAACTTGGACCAGCCAGGGCCAATCCGAAGCCTTTGGTTTCTATGACTATCGCCCCTGGGGTCCACTGTGCCCATATCCCAATCGGAGCCTTGTTGTTAGTCCCTTCGGCCTAGTGGCTTGTCGTTGATCCGGTCAGGCGGATGGCCTAACCTTCAGCTTCGATGCGGACTCGATTGGCAGGAAACCGATCTTCCCTGGGGAAGGCCTTGCGATGCCTTGTCATCGTGCTGCCATGGGTGTGGGCGACCATCACGGCCTTCGCCCTCGATCCATCCCGACCGCTTGCAACTCATGTCCATCACATTTGGCGCAGTGAGGATGGCCTGCTCCAGGACACCGTCTCGGCCCTGCTGGAATCGAAGGATGGCTTCCTCTGGATTGGCACCGAAGCGGGTCTGGTCCGGTTCGATGGCGCCACGTTCGACCACTATTCCCGCCTCAGCCTCCCCCGCTTCGAGCACAACGATGTCCAGTGCCTGGCCGAAGGAACAGACGGGTCCATCTGGATCGGCACATCTGAACCCGGTCTCTATCGATTCAGCCAAGGGGAGATCCAAGTCCTCGGCCTGGCGGATGGACTCCCCGATCAACCCATCCGGCGCCTGCTCCGGGACCGTAAGGGAACCATGTGGGCAGTACCGCTGGAGGGTCCCCTGCTCCGCTTCGATGGGAGCCGGTTCCAACCCGTACCCACGGATGCGGCCCGGCTGCGCATCCGGGTTCTAGCCCTCGACGAAGACGGCGGGCTCTGGGTCGGCACGGCAGGATCCGGCCTCTGGCGACTCCAGGAGGGCCGCCTGGTGCTGGCCGCCTTGGCTGCCAGCGAGATCACCGCCCTTGAGATCGAAGCGGACGGCCAGGTGCTGGTGGGGACTCGGGCACAGGGCCTGATGGTCCTGAGAGAAGGGCGCCTGGAGGCTCCAACCTGGGCCAGGCGCCTTCCCATAAAACCCATCAGCACTCTGATGCGCGATCGGCAGGGAAGCATCTGGATCGGTTTGGAGCAGGCTGGCCTCTTCCGCCGGAGCCCGTCGGGCCAGGTAGAACCATCACCCCGGCCCCTCGGCTCCCGCTGGACACCTCTCTCCCTGCTGGAGGACAGTTCTGGCGCGCTCTGGGCCGGGAGCGAGGATCGGGGCCTGCGGGTCATCTACCCAGTCCCCTTCCAGCCCCTGCCTGTGCTTGGCACCGAACCAGAGGAGCCAGCCTGGATGGTCTGCCAAGACACCCAGGGAACCGTCTGGTGCCTCACCGGCGACCATGCCCTGGGGCGTGTCCGGCAAGGCCGGGTTGAACCAGTCCACCCAGACGTTCCCCTGGGCGGTCCCATCAACTGCCTTTGGCCCCGGCGCGGCGGCGGCCTGTGGATCGGCACGCGCAACGGAGAGTTGTGGGCCATGGAGCAGGGGCTGTTCCGTCGCATCCGTGGGGCCGAGCCCTCGCACCCGGATCCCATCATCTCCCTTTTCGAGGACAGCCAGAAACGCCTGTGGGTGGCCACTTCACGCCAAGGGCTGATCCAATGGACGCCTGGCGCCGCCCCCGTCCGGTTCCCCGCCATTCAGGGCGTGGTGGCCATGACCGGCGGAGCCTCGGGACCGCTGTATCTGGCGAGCCGCACGCAAGGGCTTGGCTTGCTTGTTTCCAACCAGGTCCGATGGCTGGGCCGGTCCGAAGGGCTCGGCTCCAACGGTGTCAACACCCTGCATCTGGACAGCGAGGGTTCCCTCTGGGTCGGCACAATGGACGGCCTGCGGCGCTACCAGGACGGCATCTTCCAGACCTTCGGCGGCCGACCTGGCCCCTTGCTCCTGGCCATTCACGCCATTCTGGAGGATTCGGCCCACCGGATGTGGCTCAGCACCGGCCAGGGTGTGCTTCAGGTCCAGCGTGCGGCCCTCATCCGAAGCCTCAGCATCGCCGGCCCGGTTCCCGGGATCCTCTTCGACCACCACGATGGCATGCCCTCACGGGAAACCAATGGCGGTCCCCAGCCCACCGCCTGGCTGACCCAGGAGGGCGAGCTGTACTTCCCCACCAGCCGCGGCTTGACCCGGCTTGACGGGCGCCTCGCACCCCCACCAGGCACGCCGCTGCGCCTCCACATCCTGAAAGCGGAAGGCGACGAGATCATCCTTCCGGACACCCAGCCGATCCAGGTGCCGCCTGGCACTCATCGGTTCGAGGTGTACTACACGGCGACCTCCCTGACGCGCTCCGACAAGGTACGCTTCCGCTACCGGCTTGAAGGCCTGGAACACACCTGGAACGAGGTGGGAGATCGGCGGTTCTCCGCCTATTCCAACCTCCCCCCCGGGTCATACCGCTTCGTGTTGCAGGCCTGGCGCCTTGGCGAAGAGGGGCCACCGAAGCAGGTCACCCTCGAGGTCAAGGTGCAGCCCTACTTCTACCAGCGGCCAGCCTTCTGGGGCCTGGGTGCCCTCCTGGCCATCACGTTCGGGTGGTGGCTGCTGCGCCTTCGGCTGCAACAGGTAGAGGCCCGCTCCGCGGTCCTCGGAGAACGCAATCGCATGGCCCGGGAGATCCACGACCACCTTGCTCAGGGTTTCACGGGTGTCCTGCTCCAGCTGGAGGCGGCCGAGGCCAAGCTTGGCCGCATGCAGGGGGACCCGGCGCCGGTCCTGACCCGACTGGACCATGCCCGCAACCTGGCCGTGGCCAGCCTCCAGGAGGCTCGTCGTTCCGTGATGGTGCTCCGGCCGAGGAAACCCGAAGGAACGGATCTACTCGGCGCCCTCCGCCTGCTTGCAGACCGGCTGCTGGCGGGAACGGACATCCAGGTCGAGCTGGCGGTGATAGGGAGGCCCCGGCCCCTCAGGGAGAACCTAGAGGAAGAGCTCCTGCGCATGGCCCAGGAACTGATGACCAACGCCCTCCGCCATGGCAAGGCCCGCTGGGTGCGGGTCGTGCTTGAGTACGAGCCGAGGCGGGTGCGCATCAACGTCGAAGATGACGGCAGGGGCTTCGACCCCTCGGCCGCGGTCGCAGGGTATGGGATGCGCAGCATCCGTGAAAGCATCAGCAAACTACGAGGGCACATGGACATCGACAGCAGTCAGGGCCTCGGCTCCCGTATCACCATTACCTTACCCAACCGAAGGTGGCGTCCATGACCTCCATCCCGTCAGATCGCATCCGGCTCCTCATCGTGGACGACCATCCCATCGTCCGTGATGGGTTGGTGTCCATCCTGCACGAGGGGGAGCCTGACCTCGAAGTGGTGGGGGAGGCTGGCGATGGCAAGGAGGCGGTGGATGCATGGAGGACACTCCGTCCCTCTGTGACGATCATGGACCTGCAGCTTCCCGGCCAGACGGGCGTGGAGGCCATCAAGGCCATCCGGCGCGAGGACCCGGATGCCAAGATCCTCGTGCTCACCACCTTCGACGGCGACGCGGACATCCAGCGGGCCCTGGAGGCCGGCGCCCGCGGCTACCTCCTCAAGAGCGTGCGGCGGGCCATCCTCATCGAGGCAGTCCGCGCCGTCGATGCCGGTCATCGTTACCTGCCCCCGGCCACAGCCGCCCGACTAGTGGAGGCCATGGAGTCTGAGCGTCTGACCCCCCGGGAGCTCGACGTGCTCAAGCTTCTTGCCGAAGGGCAGCGCAACCGAGAGATCGCTGATGCCCTGGGACTGGCCGAGCCCACGGTGAAGATCCACGTCAACAACCTGCTGCGAAAGCTCCAGGCCAAGGACCGGACTGAAGCCGCGGTGATCGCCCTCAAGCGGGGGTTGATCCACCTCGGACAGTAGGCGCCGAGCCGGGTTCCGGAGCTAGCGCGCGATTTCCACCGCGCGCAGTTCGCGCATGACCGTGACCTTGATCTGCCCGGGGTATTGCATCTCGGATTCGATGCGGCGGGAGACGTCCTTGGCGATCCAATAGGCCTGGTCGTCGTTCACCGAGCCCGCATCGACGAGAATCCGGATCTCGCGGCCGGCCTGCATGGCGAAGCTCTTCTGCACGCCCTTGTAGCTGTTGGCGATGCCCTCGAGCTGCTCGAGGCGCTTGACGTAGGTCTCCAGCATCTCGCGCCGGGCGCCAGGCCTGGCGGCGCTGAGCGCGTCGGCGGCGGTGATGAGCATGGCCTCCACCGTGCGGGGCTCGAAGTCCCCGTGGTGGCAGCTCATGGCGTGAATGACCTCTTCCTTCTCGCCATAGCGCTGCATGAGCTGCATGCCGATCTCGATGTGGGTGCCTTCCACTTCGCGATCGATGGCCTTGCCGATGTCGTGGAAGAGGCCCGCGCGCCGCGCGAGCCGAGCATCCGAGCCCATCTCGCCGGCCATGTATTCAGCGATGCGGGCCACCTCCTTAGTGTGCTCCAGCACGTTCTGGCCGTAGGAGGTGCGGTAGTTAAGGCGGCCCACAAGCTTGTGCAGCTTGGGGTGGACGTCGGGGAAGCCCAACTCGATGCAGGCGGCCTCGCCGATCTCCTTGAGGTGCTGGTCCATGTCCAGCTTGACCTTCTCGACCACCTCCTCGATGCGGGCGGGGTGGATGCGGCCGTCGGCCAGCAGCTTGAGGATGGCCTGGCGGGCGACCTCGCGGCGGATGGGATCGAAGCTGGAGACCACGATGCTCTCCGGTGTGTCGTCCACGATGAGATCGCAGCCCGTGGCCTTTTCCAGGGCCCGGATGTTGCGCCCTTCACGGCCGATGATGCGACCCTTGAGGTCGTCGCTGGGGAGCTGGACAGAGCTCACGGCTTGCTCGGCCACCACGTCCGAGGCCACCCGCTGGATGGCGGCTCCGATGGTCCACCGGGCCCTCTTGGCAGCGTCCTCCACGGCCTCGTCCTCAATGCGCCGCACCATCTTGGCCGCGTCCATCTTGGCGGAGTACTCGAGCTGCGAAATCAGCTCCTTCTTGGCGTCGTCCCGGGTGAGGCCGGCGATCTCCTCGAGCCGTCGGGCCTGCTCCTCGACCAGCTGCTTGGCTTCAGCCTGCTTGGCCTCCAGCTTCTCAAGCTCGGCCTTGCGCTTCTCTGACAGCACTTCGAGGTCCTTGGCCTTCTGGTCCACCTGCTGGACCTTCTTGTCGAGGCCCTCCTCCTTGGACTGGAGGCCCTGCTCCTTCGCCTGGATCCGTTGCTCCTGCTTCTCCAGGTTGTTCTGGCGCTCGGTGAGCAGCTTCTCGGCTTCCTGGCGGGCCTGGAGGGCCTGCTCCTTGGCCTTGAGTTCGGATTCCTTCCGGACCGACTCGGCATCCTTCGCCCCGCGCTCCATCAGCCGCTGGGCTTCTCGCTTGGCTTCCTCAAGCAGCCGCTCCCGTTCGGCCTTGATGTCCAATTCGGCATTCACCTTCGCCTGGGAGGCCTCGGCGGTGGCCTTCTGGGCCCGCAGGGCCATGAGCAGGCCCACGCCCGCTGCCGCGAAGAACAGCAAAAGGAAGATCCAGCTGATCAAGTTCATGGGCGACTCCTGGGAAGAGAATCCAAAGAGCCACCAGCACCCGAAATGAAGATCCCCGCTCAGTCGTGGAGGCGTGCCGAGTTCCCTAGTGTATAGGGGGGAGACCAGGATCCCTGGCTAAGGCGCGCCGTCGCGCGGAACGCACAGGACAGGGGGAAGGACTCCCTAGTCGACTTACGGAACAAGCGCTTGGCCATAATCACGGGCCTCGCAGGGAGATCAGTCTCCGTCCTCGTCAAGAAGTGGCACGGGGGCGGAAGGTTCGTCCGGAACATCGCTCAGAAGCTTGGAGAGGGTCTGTTCCAGGTTGTGGGTGTGCTGGTTGGCTTCCCGTTCCAGACGCGCCACACGGTGCGCCAGGTTCAGGGCGCCCAGGAGATACCAGGACGGAGTGTCGAGGCCCTTCGGGACGCTCCCCCATCTTAGCTGGCATTGGGAGTCCATGTCCTGAAAGGTGTCCTCCAGGACCTGGAGGGCCGCGGCCAGGGTCTCCGGCTGGTCCGTCTGGATCTGGAGGGACCGCCCCTGGACCAGCACCGTGACCGGCCGGGTGCCCGGCAAGGGTTCCGGGGGCTTCATCCCAGGGCCTCCAGCGCCCGGAGGATGGCCGCCACCTGATCCTTCACGGCCTCGCGGTCCTTCTCCAGGACCGCCTTCTCGGCCAGCGCCTCCTCCAGTCGGGACTGGAGCGATTGGAGTTCCTTGTCGCCGGCAGCCCCGGCGGCCTTCAGGGCGTCCAGTTCCTCCTTGAGCTGGTTCCGCTGTTGGACCAAGGCCTGCATCTTCGATTCGAGCTGCTTCAACAGATCCATGGGTGCCTCGTGATGCCCATCTTACGCCCGGAGCCGGGCGCCGAGCGACTCGGCCGCGGCCAGGGCCGCCGCCACCCAACCGTCGACCTCCTCGCCCACAAGGGTCCGCTCCGCCTGAAAACGCATGCGCATCAGCCAGGCCTGGCGACCCTCGGGCAGGCTCTTGTGGCGGAACACATCCACACAGCGCAGGTCCAGGAGCGCGCCCTTGGGAAGCGCGGCCCTCATCGCCGAAGTCAGGGCCACGTGGGACTGGCCCAGGTCGACCAGGAGCGACAGGTCGCGCTCCACCGAGGGGAAGCGGCTGAAAGGACTGAAGGCCGGGATGATTCGCGCGCCCATCCGCGGCAGGCTCTCCACTGGAAGTTCAAACCCGAAGAGCCCCTGACCAAGCGAGCGCAGCGGTGACAGGCCCTCCCAGCCCAGGTCCTTCGCGATCCCCGAGAGGTCAGCCTCGCGGACGGCCCGGGCGGGGCTCAGGTAGTCCTCACCCCCCAGGGTGCCGCCCCAGACCACGCCCAGCAGGAACTGCTCCACTGGGCCAGCCGGGCTGCAGTTGTAAACCGGAGCCAGCTCAAACAGGCGCACTTCCCGCGCACCCTGCCGGAGGTTCTGGTCAGCCACGGCCTGCAGGCTGGGCAGCAGCGAGCCGCGCATGACCGAATACTCCTGGCCGAGGGGGTTGACCAGGGTTCGGCCTTCCGCCCCGTTCCCGGGAGCGGCGAAGGCAGCGTCCGCCTCGGGGCTGATGAAGCCGTAGGTCACGGTCTGGTGGAAGCCAAGTTGGGCCAGGCGGCGGGCCAGACGCTGGCGCTGGAGGTAGGCGTGGGACAGGGGCTCGGGTGGCCCTTCCAGCGGCGGAAGCACCGAAGGAATGTGCTCGTAGCCCTGGAGGCGCAGCACCTCCTCCGCGAGATCCTCAGAGATCATGAGGTCGTGGCGCCAGGAGGGTGGCGTGATCTGGAGGGTGCCACCATCGAGATCGGTCGCACAACCCAGCCGCCTGAGGGCCTCGGCGGCCTCGGCCAGGGCCAGGGGCTCCCCGGCGATGCGGGTCAGCAGCGTTCCCGTCAGGGGCACGGGCTTGGCAGTGGCAGGTGCCGCCCCGGCGGTCCAGGCGCCCACCAGGGTCGCCTGGCACCAGGCCTGGAGCCGACCCGCGAGCAGGTTGCGCGCCACCATGGCCATGTGCGGATCGGCACCCCGCCCGAAACGGTGCGACGCGTCGGTGTGGAGGCTGTGCCGCCGCGCCATGGCCTTGACGGGCTTCGGATCGAACCAGGCGCTCTCCAGCAATACGCGTGTTGTGGCCTCCGTGACCTTGGTGCTCTCGCCACCCATGACGCCGGCCAGCGCGATGGGGCCCGCCTCGTCGGCGATGACCAGGTCCTGCTCCACGAGCTTCCGCTCGACGCCGTCCAGGGTCACCAGGGTTTCCTCGGCCCTTGCCCAACGCACCGACACGGCGCCGCGGATGCGATCGGCATCGAAGGCGTGCGTGGGGTGGCCATACCGGTGCAGCAGCTCATTGGAGGCATCCACGGCCGGAAGGCGCTTGGGCGTCGCCTCGAGCGCCAGCAGGAAGGACTGGATGTCGGCCGGGGTCGTGCCTGGCCCCAGCTCAAGCACGGCAGTGCTGTAGATGGGGCAGGCCGGGCTCTCCAGGCGAACCTCAACCACCGGCTTTCCCTCTGCCAGCGTGGGCATGGCGATGGGCGCCAGCGGCTGCTGGAGCCGCGCCGCGACTTCCCGCGCCATGCCGCGGTGCGACATGGCATCGCCCCGGTTGGCGGTGATGTCCACATCCAGCACGTCGCCGCCTTCACGCGAGGCGACGCCATCCACGGGAAAACCCAGGGAGGCCAACAGCTCCGAGAGCTGACGGGTCTCAAGGGCAGCGGCAGCAGGGATCTCCTGGGCCAGGGCCTTCCGCTCGATCCACATCAGTCCAGCCCTCCCATGGCCCTGAGGAAGCGCTGATCGTTCTCGAAGAACAGGCGCAGGTCGGGCGTCTGACTCAGCATCATGGCCATGCGCTCGACGCCCATGCCGAAGGCCCATCCGGACCATTCTGTTGGATCGATGCCGGCGTACTTCAGGACATTGGGGTGGATCAGGCCCGCGCCCAGGATCTCCACCCAGCCAGAACCCTTGCACACGCGGCAGCCCTTGGCGCCGCAGAGCGGGCAGCTTACGTCCACCTCGCAGCCTGGTTCCACGAAGGGGAAATACGAAGGCCGGAGCCGGATCTCTGTCTCGGGCCCGAAGAGCGCCCGCAGCGCGTATTCCAGTGTCCCCTTCAGGTGCTGCATGCCGATGCCGTGGCCCACGAGCATGCCCTCCACCTGGTGGAACATGGGGCTGTGGGTGGGATCGATCTCATCCTTGCGGTAGACGCGCCCCGGCGCAAGGAACCGGATGCCGCCGCGTGCGACGAGGTCGGGTGCCACGCGCAGGAGCGTCCGAACCTGCACGGGGCTCGTGTGCGTGCGGAGCAGGAGCTCCGGATGGGCCGCCAAGTAGAACGTATCCGACGAAGCCTTCGCCGGATGGTCCTCCGGGATGTTCAGGCCATCGAAGTTGTGGGCCTCGGTCTCCACCTCCGGGCCCTCTTCCACATGGAAACCGAGCGGACGGAACACGTCCACCAGGCGATCCATGAGGCGGTTCAGCGGATGCAGCGCGCCCTGGGCCGGCACGGGCGGCGGCAGGGTGGGATCCCAACGATCAGCCCGGGAAGCATGCTGCTTCTTTGCGGCCTCAAGCTCCAGTTGGCGAGCCTTCAGGCCCTCCTCCCACTGCTGCTTCAAGGCGTTGATGGCGGCACCGAGCTCACGCTTCTGTTCCTTGGGCGCAGCCTTGAGCAGATCCATGAGCGTCGCCGCATGACTGCCCTCACGCCCGACATAGGCGCCCTTGAGCCGCAGGAGGCCGTCCAGGTCGGCGCAGGCGGACAGCGCCTGCGGGAAGACGCGTCCGGCCTCGACGATCTCGACGGGAAGCAACTGGTCCATGGAACCCTCTGGGCAGGTGTCTCAAAACAGGGAAAGGCCGCTCGCGCGGCCTTTCGGGTGTCTGCGATGGTGCGTCGCGTTCAGCCCTTGGCCACGGCCACGAGCTTGGTAAACGCTTCGGGGTTGCGCACCGCGAGATCCGCGAGGATCTTGCGGTCAAGATCCACGGAAGCCTTCTTCAGCCCGCCCATGAACTTGGAGTAGCTGGTGCCATTCTGGCCGCAGGCGGCGCTGATGCGCACCACCCAGAGGCGCCGGAAGTCGCGCTTCTTGACCTTGCGGTCGCGGTAGGCATAGCCGAGGGCCTTCTCGACAGCCTCTTTGGCAGAGCGATACAGGCGAGACTTGGCACCATAGAAGCCCTTGGCGAACTTCATCATGCGCTTGCGGCGCTGGGCACGCTTAAATCCACGTTTGACGCGAGTCATGTTGCTTCCTTTCCTCGAGGCAGCTCTGAAGAGCGTTTGAAGGCCTCATCGGGGGTGGCCTCAGCCACCGGGTTGAACTGACGATTGTAAAACCGTCAGAGGGAGAATCCAAGCACCAAGGAGGCTGGGCCTGCGCGGTGCGCGGGGGTCAGGGGGTGTGCGCGCTGCGCAGAACCTCCTGACGATATCAACTTCACGCGTACGGCAACATCGCGGCGACGGCCTTCTGGTCGGCCTTGGAGACCATCCGGCCCATGTCCAGCTGGCGCTTCCGCTTGGCGGTCTTCTTGGTCAGGATGTGCCGCTGGTGCGAGCAGCCGCGCTTGAACTTGCCGCCGGCGGTCTTCTTGAAGCGCTTCTGGGCGCCCTTGTGGGTCTTGATCTTGTATCCGCTCATGGGTTCCTCACTGGATCGGGGCTTCGGTTGCTGGTGTTTCGGTCTTGGCTGGCTTGGGCTTCTTGGGTGCTTTCGGGACTTCGATGATCTTGGGAGCGAGAATCGCGTGCATGTCGCGACCATCAATGCCGGCACCCTTTTCCACGATGGCCTTGTCGCCGACGCGCTGGATGACTTCCTCGATGATCCGGTAGCCGATGTCACGGTGGACAACTTCACGTCCGCGGAACATGACCACCACTTTGACTTTGTCTTCCTCCTCCAGGAACCGCAGGATGTGTTTCACCTTGAAATCAAAATCGTGGTCATCGGTCTTGGGCCTGAACTTCACTTCCTTGACCACGATGTTTTTCTGTTTCGCCCGGGCTGCATGTTCCCGCTTGGCTTCCATGAACTTGTACTTGCCGTAGTCCATGATTCGGCAGACTGGCGGCTGTGCGTTACCGGCGACTTCCACCAGGTCGAGACCACGCTCTTCTGCGATCCGGATGGCCTGGTGAGGAGGCATCACGCCAAGCTGTTCGCCATCTTCGGAGATGACGCGGACCTCTTGGGCCCGGATGCCGTCGTTGATGCGGGTCTCGTTCGGACGAATGGTTCCTCCCCTAGTTGCACAAGGACAAAAAGTCTAACACTTGACCTGGCCTTCGCCAAGCACGGAAAACCAAATCAGCGTTGGCGATCCTTGACCTCGGCTGCCAGGGCCTGGAGGAATCCGTCCAGGGGCTGCACACCCAGGTCACCCCGGTGGCGGTGCCGCACGGACACGGTGCCGGCCTCGGCTTCCCGATCCCCGATCACCAGCATGTAGGGCACCTTGGCCAGCTGGGCCTCGCGGATCTTGGCCTTGAGACTTTCGTTGCGGCCATCCAGCTCGGCCCGCAGACCCAGGGCCTTTGCCCGAACCGCAGCTTCCGTGGAGAAGGCATTGGCGCGATCGGTGATTGGCAGGATCGCCACCTGGACCGGCGCCAGCCAGGCCGGGAAAGCCCCGGCGGTGTGTTCCACCAAGATCCCCATGAAGCGTTCCAGGCTGCCCAGGATGGCCCGGTGCAGCATGATGGGACGGCCCTCGCCGCCATCGGGGCGGGTGTAGTTCAGGTCGAAGCGCTCCGGCAGCATGTAGTCCACTTGGAGGGTGCCCAACTGCCAGGGGCGCTTGAGGGCATCCAGGATCTGGAACTCGATCTTAGGACCATAGAAGGCGCCCTCGCCGGGGTTCAAGGTGAAGGGCATGCCCGCCTCGTTCAGGGCCTCGCTCAGGGCGTTTTCAGCGGCATCCCAGATGTCGTCCGAGCCCAGCCTCTTCTCGGGCCGGGTGCTCAGCGCCACCCGCATCCCGTCGAAGCCGAAGGTGTCGTAGACCTCCTTCAACAGGGCGAGGAAGTCGGCCATCTCGGCCTTGATCTGTTCAGGCGTGCAGTAGATGTGGGCGTCGTCCTGGCAGAACGTGCGCACCCTGGTGAGGCCGTGGGTGACGCCGCTGCGCTCGTAGCGGTGCAGTCGTCCGAAGTCGGCGTAGCGGATGGGCAGGTCCCGGTAACTGTGTTTCTGGGCGCCGAACATGATGCAGTGGCCGGGGCAGTTCATGGGCTTCACCGCGTACTCACGCTCCTCGGCGGTGGTGAAGTACATGTTTTCCGCGTAGTTGTCGTAGTGGCCGCTGGTCTTCCAGAGGGCTACGTCCAGGATCTGTGGCGTGATGACTTCGCTATAGCCGTACTTGAAATACAGTTCGCGGATGTAGGTGACCAGCTCGTTGTAGACCTGAGTGCCCTTGGGATGGAAGAAGGGCGAGGCCGGCGCCTCGGGATGGAAGGAGTAGAGCCCAAGCTCCTTGCCCAGCTTGCGGTGGTCGCGCGCCTTGGCCTCCTCCAAGCGCTTCAGGTGCTCGTCCAACTCCTTCTGGGAATGGAAGGCAGTGCCGTAGATGCGGCTGAGCATCTGGTTCTTCTCGTCGCCCTTCCAGTAAGCGCCGGCGATGCTGAGCAGCTTGAAGGCCTTCAGCTTCGAGGTGCTGGGCACATGGGGGCCGCGGCACAGGTCATAGAAGTCGCCCTGGCGATAGCCGCTGATGATGTCGCTAGCGGGAATGCCGGCAACCACTTCAACCTTGAGGGGCTCGCCCATGTCGGTGAAGCGGGCCACTGCCGCGTCCCGACCCAGGTCCTCCCGGATCACTTCGACGCCCTCGGCCACGATCTTGCTCATCTCCGCTTCGATAGCCGGCAGGTCCTCGGGCGTAAAGGGTTTCTCTACCCAGAAGTCGTAGTAAAAGCCATCCTCGATGACCGGGCCGATGCCCACCTTGGCCCCCGGGTACAGCCGCTTGACCGCGTGGGCCAGCAGGTGGGCCGTGGAGTGGCGGATGAGTTCCAAGCTCTCCGGGGCCTTGTTGGTGACGATCTCGACCTTGGTCCCGTTCACGAGCGGGGCCTTCAGGTCGACCAGGTGCCCATCCACCTTGATGGCGAGGGCCGCCTCGAGCAACCGTGCCCCGATCCCCCCGGCCAGATCGGCTCCAGTGGCGCCCTCGGGCAACTGCCGAAGGGAGTCGTCTGGAAGGCGGACCTCGATGGACATGGGTTCCTCAGAACAAGATGAATATTTTATCAGTAAATGACTCCGGGCCATCAAATGTGATGGCCCGGAGGGGTTTTAACGTCGCAGCGACCTACTTTTCCACGCATGTGATGCGCAGTATCATCGGCCCTCCAGGTCTTAACGGCCGTGTTCGGGATGGGAACGGGTGTGACCCCTGGGGAAAAGCCACGACGAAGGGTTAGAAGGTTGAGAAGGGATTTAGGCGAGGCGCGTGTTGCGCTCGAGGGTAATGAGTTATGCAATTTATTGATGAAAGGTCAAGTCTGTGGACCGATTAGTATCGCTCAGCTTAAGCCGTTACCGGCCTTACACATGCGACCTATCAACGTGGTGGTCTTCCACGGGTCTCATAGGGAGATCTCATCTTGAGGGGTGTTTCGCGCTTAGATGCTTTCAGCGCTTCTCACTTCCCGACATAGCTACCCAGCATTGCATTTGGAAACACAACTGGAACACCAGAGGTCAGTCCATCCCGGTCCTCTCGTACTAAGGACAGGTCCTCTCAAATCTCCTGCGCCCACACTAGATAGGGACCGAACTGTCTCGCGACGTTCTGAACCCAACTCACGTACCACTATTGATCGGCGAACAGCCGAACCCTTGGGACCTGCTTCAGCCCCAGGATGTGATGAGTCGACATCGAGGTGCCAAACCTTGCCGTCGATATGAACTCTTGGGCAAGATCAGCCTGTTATCCCCGGCGTACCTTTTATCCGTTGAGCGATGGCCCTTCCATTCGGGACCACCGGATCACTATAACCTGCTTTCGCACCTGCTCGTCGTGTCTGACTCGCAGTCAAGCTCCCTTATACTATTGCGCTCTGCGGCTGATTTCCAAACAGCCTGAGGGAACCTTCGTACGCCTCCGTTACGCTTTAGGAGGCGACCGCCCCAGTCAAACTACCCGCCTGACATTGTCTTCCACCCGGATCACGGGTGCGAGTTAGAGATCAGCGTTAAACAGGGTGGTATCTCAAGGGTGACTCCACCGACCCTAACGAGCCAGTTTCATAGTCTCCCACCTATCCTGCACAGTCCAACGCCAACCTCAATGTCAAGGTGTAGTAAAGGTGCACGGGGTCTTTCCGTCTAAGTGCGGGTAACCGGCATCTTCACCGGTGCTACAAGTTCGCTGAGTCTCTGCTGGAGACAGTTTCCAGATCGTTACGCCATTCGTGCAGGTCGGAACTTACCCGACAAGGAATTTCGCTACCTTAGGACCGTTATAGTTACGGCCGCCGTTCACCGGGGCTTAAATTCGTAGCTTCGCTTGCGCTGACCACTCCTCTTGACCTTCCGGCACCGGGCAGGCGTCAGCCCCTATACCTCCTCTTTGGAGTTTGCAGAGACCTGTGTTTTTGTTAAACAGTCGCCTGGAACATTTATGTGCCACCACCTCGGGCTATGAACCCTACCGTGGTACCCCTTCTCCCGAAGTTACGGGGTTAATTTGCCGAGTTCCTTCAGCAGAGTTCTCTCAAACGCCTGAGGATTCTCTCCTCGACTACCTGTGTCGGTTTGCGGTACGGACACAAGCACCTCTCCTTAGCAGCTTTTCTCGGCAGTGTAGGATCAGGACTTTTCGTCAGAAACCTTGAGCTCATGGCGCCCGGACTTCCCTAAGCACCACCCTTGGATCCTTTCGCAGAACATTCCATAGCTCTGCGTCCCTACCTTCCTGCGTCCCTGCATCGTACAAACGAGATGCTCATGGTGCTGGAATATTAACCAGCCTTCCATCGCCTACGCCTTTCGGCCTCGGCTTAGGGTCCGACTAACCCAACGCGGATTGACCTTGCGTTGGAAACCTTAGTCTTACGGCGGACGGGGTTCTCGCCCGTCTTTACGCTACTTATGCCGACAGAGTCTCTTCCCATGTCTCCAGCTGTCCTTACGGTCAACCTTCACAGACGTAGGGAATGCTCCCCTACCACTTACGTTCGCAGCTTCGGTAACATGCTTTAGCCCCGTTGAATTGTCGGCACAGACCCGCTTGACCAGTGAGCTATTACGCTTTCTTTAAAGGATAGCTGCTTCTAAGCTAACCTCCTGGCTGTCTAAGCACATCCACATCCTTTTCCACTTAGCATGTATTTTGGGACCTTAGCTGGCGATCTGGGTTCTTTCCCTCTTGACTACGGATCTTATCACCCGCAGTCTGACTGCCGGACTTCACGGCGTGCCATTCGAAGATTGGTTGGATTCAGTAAGCTGGTAAGCCCCCTAGTCCATTCAGGTCTCTACCTGCACGACGAAACATCCGACGCTAGCCCTAAAGCTATTTCGGGGAGAACGAGCTATCACGGAATTTGATTGGCCTTTCACCCCTATCCTCAACTCATCCAAGCGGTTTTCAACCCACACTGGTTCGGACCTCCAATAGGTTTCACCCTACCTTCATCCTGGTCAAGGATAGATCATCCCGTTTCGCGTCTATTTCCAGCGACTGGTCGCCCTATTCAGACTCGGTTTCCCTACGGCACCGCCTCATCGGCTTCGCCTCGCCACTGAAAATAACTAGCCGGCTCATTATGCAAAAGGCACGCGGTTCCCCTGGTAAACCATAGGGGTTCCACTGCTTGTAGATTGACGGTTTCAGGTTCTATTTCACTCCCCTCATCGGGGTTCTTTTCGCCTTTCCCTCACGGTACTGGTTCACTATCGGTCAGATGAACATATTTAGCCTTACCGCATGGTCGCGGCAAATTCTGTCAAGGTTTCTCGTGCCCCGACATACTTGGGAACACCACTCAGAGTCCTCGTAGCTTTCGCATAAGGGGCTATCACCCTGTATCGCCGGCCTTTCCATGCCGTTCCGCTAACTAGAGGTTTTGTAACTCTGTGCTGAGGGGCAGCCTCAACCTGTAGGTCCCACGACCCCCCATACGCAACGCCTGCCGCTTACACGTATGAGGTTTGGGCTCTTCCGGGTTCGCTCGCCGCTACTACCGGAATCACTGTTGTTTTCTGTTCCTGTGGGTACTGAGATGGTTCACTTCCCCACGTTCGCTTCCCGAAGCCTATGTATTCAGCTTCGGGATGACTGAGCTTTCACCCAGACGGGTTTCCCCATTCGGACATTCCCGGATCACCGTTCGCGTGCAACTCCCCGAGACTTTTCGCAGCTTACCACGTCCTTCATCGCTGTCATCTGCCAAGGCATCCACCGTCAACCCTTTGTAACTTGGCCTTCCATCAATGAATTACATTGACTTCAAACCCAAAAAAATTGATTCGCTAAACTTGCCTCGCCTTAAGCCCACAGCGTCACTTCAACGCCATGGATCACCCTTCTCTATTCCTTCTATTTAAATGTCAAACAACTCTGCCTCTCGGCAACCGATCCGTGAACCGGCTTTGAGCTGGATTCAAACCTCGCAAGGTCTCAACTCAACTCAAATACTTATACCCTCTGCCTTGCGGCAAATGGTGGTGGGCCTAGGTGGATTCGAACCACCGACCTCACGCTTATCAGGCGTGCGCTCTAACCAGACTGAGCTATAGGCCCTTGGTTTGGTCGCTCGGCACCATGCTGACGCCTCGCTTCCTGCTCGGCGCCCTTCGGGCGGCAATCGACTCCGTCGATTCCGTCCTATTTGCCAATCCTGGCAAATGGTGGTGGACCCGACCGGGTTCGAACCGACGACCTCCTGGATGCAAACCAGGCGCTCTCCCAGCTGAGCTACGGGCCCAGTTACAGACGCCCAAACACGCTCGTCAAAGATTGCACGAGCGTCTTTAAAAACCGGATAGATACTTCGATCGGAAGCGTTGACCTATCGTCACTCCTAAAAGTGACTCTCCTTAGAAAGGAGGTGATCCAGCCACAGGTTCTCCTACAGCTACCTTGTTACGACTTCACCCCAATCACCAAGTTCACCATTGAGACCTAGCCCCCTTGCGGGTTACCACAGCCTCTTCAAGTGCTCCCGGCTTTCGTGATGTGACGGGCGGTGTGTACAAGGCCCGGGAACGTATTCACCGTATCATTCTGATACACGATTACTAGCGATTCCACCTTCATGTAGTCGAGTTGCAGACTACAATCCGAACTGAGGACGACTTTCTCCGATTAGCTCCATCTCGCGACTTTGCAACGGTTTGTATCGCCCATTGTAGCACGTGTGTAGCCCTGGACATAAGGGCCATGAGGACTTGACATCATCCCCACCTTCCTCCCGGTTAACCCGGGCAGTCCCCGTAGAGTTCCCGCCATGACGCGCTGGCAACTACGGGTAAGGGTTGCGCTCGTTGCGGGACTTAACCCAACATCTCACGACACGAGCTGACGACAGCCATGCAGCACCTCTGCAGCAGTTCTTGCGAAAAGGCATATCTCTATACCGGTCCACTGCAGTTCAAGCCCAGGTAAGGTTCTTCGCGTTGCGTCGAATTAAACCACATGCTCCACCGCTTGTGCGGGCCCCCGTCAATTCCTTTGAGTTTCAGCCTTGCGACCGTACTCCCCAGGCGGAACACTTAACGCGTTAGCTCCGGCACGGAAGGGGTCAACTCCCTCCACACCAAGTGTTCATCGTTTACAGCGTGGACTACCAGGGTATCTAATCCTGTTTGCTACCCACACTTTCGCGCCTCAGCGTCAGTTACTGTCCAGGTGGCCGCCTTCGCCACTGGTGTTCCTCCTCATCTCTACGCATTTCACCGCTACACGAGGAATTCCACCACCCTCTCCAGTACTCTAGCCTTCCAGTCTCAGATGCAGTTCCCAAGTTAAGCTCGGGGATTACACATCTGACTTAAAAAACCGCCTACGCGCCCTTTACGCCCAATAATTCCGAATAACGCTTGCCCCCTCTGTATTACCGCGGCTGCTGGCACAGAGTTAGCCGGGGCTTCCTCTCCAGGTACCGTCAAGCACACACGCTATTAACGTGCGCACCTTCGTCCCTGACGACAGGGTTTTACAGTCCGAAGACCTTCATCACCCACGCGGCGTTGCTGCGTCAGACTTTCGTCCATTGCGCAAAATTCCCCACTGCTGCCTCCCGTAGGAGTCTGGACCGTGTCTCAGTTCCAGTGTGGCCGATCACCCTCTCAGGCCGGCTACTGATCGTCGCCTTGGTGGGCCATTACCCCGCCAACTAGCTAATCAGACGCAGGATCCTCTCCTTGCCCCAGGCCTTACGGTCCCCAGGTTTCACCACAAACATCCCAGTCTGCGGTCTCATGCGGTATTACCACTCCTTTCGGAGCGTTATTCCCCACAAAGAGGTAGATTCCCCACGCGTTACTCACCCGTCTGCCATGCACCTTGCGGCACATCCGACTTGCATGTGTTAGGCACGCCGCCAGCGTTCATTCTGAGCCAGGATCAAACTCTCAAGTTTCATTCTGAACTCTTATCCCA
>Ga0268298_10000988_pt1 | contig 35146 bp, 32 predicted proteins | sample WWTPWeurt_MetaG_FD_194462 | JGI IMG/M metagenome (GOLD analysis project Ga0268298, IMG submission 194462) | Activated sludge microbial communities from WWTP in Nijmegen, Gelderland, Netherland - WWTP Weurt | ecosystem: Engineered > WWTP > Aerobic digester > Activated sludge | place...
GTAATTTGTTTAATCAGCAATTTTGCTCGCGCAATGCGGGAAGGCTTGATGTCTGAAGCTTCCATACTTTGTGAAACATCCAGAGCTATAAATATTTCTGCGTTTTGTGATTTCATCTTTTCTCTCTTTTGACCAAATTGAGGATTGGCCAAAGTAATTACGATTAAAAATAAGGAGATACATAGAAAAATAAATTTTCTATACGCTACTTTACTGTCGGAAGATTCTGATTTTTTTAATTGAACCAGGTTACCGAGACTTGACCAAAGTTTCTGAGATCTACTCTGCATGTATATCTTTAACAGCAACATTAAAGGCAGTAAAATAATCAAGACACTATACCCGATCTCTTCAATCCTAAACATTTTTCAAGGGCATTAAAGGATTTAACAAATTTCCCAGAATCCACTGTAATAAAAGTAACGCAATGCCTAGAATTACAAATGGTCTGAATTCATCAGAATATCTACGGAATGTTTTGACTTCAATTTTTGTTTTTTCTAGCGCATCTATTTCACCATAAATTTCTTTTAATTGTTCTGTATTGGTTGCGCGATAATATTTTCCACCCGTATAGGTCGATATTTTTGATAAAAGTCCTTCATCAATATTTACCGGGGCCATCCCAAAAACAAACTCTCCATTTGCCTGTCGACCTATTGGCGAATAAGCCTCCCCTGTGCTTCCTACACCGATAGAATAAATTTTTATCTTATACACTTTCGCCAATTCTGCCGCGAGATCAGGACTAATCTCACCAGCATTATTTACTCCATCTGTGATCAAAATAATTACTTTACTGCTGGTAAGACTATCCTCTTTCAATCGATTTACCGCGGTCGATAATCCCATTCCAATCGCCGTCCCATCTTCCAGATAACCACATTCCAACTGGCCCAATAAATGATTTAAAACATTATGATCTACTGTTAAGGGACATTGGGTAAATCCTTCTCCTGAAAATCCTACCAATCCTATTCGGTCGTAAGATCTCTTGTCAATAAAATCCTTTGCTACCAGTTTACTCACTTCCAGTCTGTTGGGATTAAAATCCTGCGACAACATGCTTGATGACAAATCCATCACTAAAAAAATATCAATGCCATCTGCTTCAATTTTTTCTTCCCGCAATACCCATTGCGGTCTTGCCATGGCCAGGATAAAAAATGCAAGTGCCGCTATTTTGAAATAGGGTAAGATATTTAACAGGAATACTTTCCAGCTTTTCCTTGCCGAAAAATGCATCAAGGTAGGAAAGATCAATTCCACATCCTGACTCTGCTGATTTCTTATTCTGCGAAGCCACAAAAATGGTAATATACCCAAGAGTAATAACATCCAGGGATTTTGCCATTCCAATTGACTGAACCAGTTAATCATAATTCCTTATAATTCAGAATGAGTTTGTGTTGTTTACTTATACCGAATATCCCCGATTGAATGAGTCTTTCTTTTTTCCAGAACGCCATGATCAATAAGAAAGGTAAAAACACTACGATAAAAGGCAATGCCAGTAAAATGAGCATTACCCTCAGCGTAGGATGCTTCGTCTGATCTACTATACTTCTGTGCCATCTGGATAATTGGCCCACCTGCCTTTCATGCAACTGAACCCACTGTGCTGGCAAAGTGAAATAATTTTTCTGAACCATGTTTGAAATTAAAATTAAATCCCTTTGACCATAAGGACCAAATAATTCTAAAAGATTTGCAGGCACTTCTTCTTTCGGATTTTCGAATTGGGCTGACATCTCCACACCGAGGATTTTTTCAAAGGTATTTTTGTTTTGCATATCCAAAATTCTACCAAGAAAATCATTGGACTCTATAAACAATCGCACAAAATCCAGATGGTTTTGATGTTTATTTAATTCCAGATGGAGGTTTGCAAATTTAACCAAATCAATTTCTTTAAGAATAGTTTTAAATTCCTCCAGATGTTTAAAATCCAATTCTGAGTGTTGCATTTTTTCCATCAGCTCAGCTGTTGTAGATTCCATTGCCGGCAGATAGAAAGCTTCCGATACATACCTTCGCAAAATATCCGTCAAATGATCGTAATACAGTTTAACCTCGCCTCTTTGCCAAAGCTTTTGAGTACTTAGGTCTTCTAATTTTTTCAATGCTTTCTGGAGGGCTGTTTCTCGAACCCTGTACTCTATACTACCGGGTGTAATGCTGTCTGCTTTAAAAAATAAATACAACAGAAAAAGCATGCCCAACAAAACCAAAATACCTCCGATCAAATAATACGGTATATAATCCGGAGCCTCTGTTTCGATAATATCCTTAATGGGTCTTAATTGCTGCAAACTGTCCGGCACAAAGGAAACATCTAATTGAAGTGGATTACTTACGGCAGAATCATTTTTATAATAAACTCTGAAAGCCGGAATAAGGTATTGTCCACTGTCAAATACTGTAAACCTAATTCTTCGCTCATAGGATTTATCCGAAAGCTGTTCCCATCTGCCTTTCTCCAGAATTTCCATCCAGGAAATTGTATCCACGTAAGCCAGTGGATCTACTTGAAATTCAAGACTCGTACTTTTTTGTGTAAGTACTTGCTGATCTCCAATAAACATGGAAGTAGAATCAAGTGTCTGCTTAAAAATAAGCTGGGCAATCAGTGATTTACCCAATCCTGTCCACATAAAAATAAATACCAATAAAATCCTCATCCTCATTTACTCCTCCTTTTGAAAAATTGTAACAAAGTGGATATATATGAATACCGGATGTCGATCGCAAGAAAATCTGCCTTGCTTCGCACAAACGATGATTTTGTCTTCAACTGATGCTCCCTTTGTGTTTGTTCATGACTCCGTAGCCATTCTATGTCGGAGGTATCGAAAGAAATTCTCGCTCCGCTTTCCGAATCTATCAAATGAATGAGCCCAACTTTCTTCAATTGGATTTCCAATGGATCCAGAATTTGAATTCCAATCACATCATGTTTTTTGGCAACAATTCTGAGCGTGGTTTCTGGGATGGAAAGCTGGAAATCAGACAATAAAAAACAGATGCATCGTTTATGCAATACCCCATTCAGATATTGAAGAGGAACATCCAGATTACTTGCAGTTTGTTGATCCCGTGGAACAACAATCTCCCTTATGATTCTCAATATATGTTGTCTTCCTTTTTTTGGCGGAATATAGAGATGTACCTGATCACTAAATAAAATCAATCCTACTTTATCCTGATTTTGTGTAGCGGAGAAAGCCAATACTGCAGCAATTTCCGTAATCCATGCAGCCTTGGATTGTTCAGTCGAACCAAAGTAGGTGGATTTACTCACATCAATCATCAGCATGAGTGTAAGTTCTCTTTCCTCTTCGTACACTTTTACAAAGGTCTGTCCTGCTCTGGCAGTGACATTCCAATCTATATGACGCACATCATCTCCGGGAACATATTCCCTCACTTCAGAGAACGACATTCCTTTTCCTTTAAATACACTGTGATAGGCACCGGAAAAAATCTGCCTGCTCAAGCCCTTTGTCTTGATTTCAATCTGTCTTACTTTCTTTAAGAGTTCCTGTACTTCCATAAATTACCAAATTCTCTTCAAGGGTCCTGATCTTCTTAATTTGTCCTGCACCTTGCTGTAAGGCAGAAAAATCTTATACTCCCCCCACACCGGATTGCGTTGTGTGGAAAAGCATATTCCTGTGGGAAGCAAGGTCCAGTTGCTGAATGGATCCAGTAGAATAAAATGATTCAATTTATCATTATTTGCTTCCAAATATTGATTCTTGGTTTCTTCCAGAAAACCGTGCAGAATATTTTCAAACTCTTCGTCCTTATCAAAAATATCGGCAAGCGTAATTGCATCTCCATTTCTCCTATTGAAATTCAAGGAAGAAAATTGTATGCCTTTTTGACCGGGCCATAAAATCTGAAATGTACCACTGATAAAAAAGTCATTGACCCAATCTAACTGAATACCTAAAGAATATACTTTGTGCATTTCCTGTGCAGCAGATGCCTCAGCAAAAACTTTTGTCAGCCAGGTTTGTGTAAACGCGGTCAGCCATTTAGTAAATGCTTTATCCTCCAGTGCAATCTTCTTCATATTAGCCGAAGTTTTGTCCTGTGTCAAATTGCTGCAGGTAAAATTTACTGCATTGACTACATTAAAAACCATATTACCTGGCAATAATGTGCTGTCCGGAATTAATCTGAATTGACCCGGTTTATCAAATTTAATTTGTGCAAAAAATTTAGCAGCCTGATTGCATTGGTGTACACTCAATACCATCCATTCACAATTTACATCCTTGCAGTTTCCCTTAAACCAAAAAAGTGTAGAATCTGTGATGCAGCCAATATATCCTGAGACTCTTGCATCTTCGTAACATTGAAGATGTAAAAAATACTTACTGTCGGCGGTTCTATACTCACGGTAACTCAGACCAGGAGGACATTCAGAATTAATCATTGTGGTGCGTGGGGTTTGTTTCAACTGCAAGTGAAATCCCGAACTCTTATCTTGCTTCAACACGTCTGCCTGCAGTATACTGTCTTTGTAAACCCCGATCAATTGACCCCACTGAACACCGGAGGTATCAGACAAAATACATTTCAATTCTTCAGGGTTGTATTTTCCTTCCAAAATCAATTTTACTCCGGTATTCATGTTCTGTATGAACCCTTTCCATTCGTGCTGATCATTACCCAGCGTCAGAATGATTTTGTGGCCAAGATTGTTATCACCGATATATTGGTTAATCCAAACACCATAATCTTTTACGAGAAAAAGATTTTTAACTTCTTCAATGCGTTGATCCGCCTGTGCATGCATGGAATGGGAAAACATACCCATACCAATGATTAGGCTAATGGAAAAAAATAATCTTTTTAAAGAAGTGCTCATGATTTGCTAAGTAACTTTTGAGGATACTATGGCACTTCCACCTTAGAGAGAATGCGTGAAATTATATTTTCCTGATTGATATTCTCCGCTTCTGCTTCATAACTTAAGCCAATGCGATGTCTGAGTATGTCTTTGACCACATTCTGAATATCATCAGGAATGACAAATCCTCTCCGGTTAAGAAATGCATTTGCTTTGGCAGCTTGGGCGAGAAAAATACTTGCGCGCGGGGATGCACCATAATTGATCAAAGGAATCAGATCGGCCAACTTATAATCTCCCGGATTACGCGTGGCAAAAATTAAATTCAGTATATACTTTTCAATTCGCTCATCCAGATAAATTTTATTTACTGATTGCCTTGCTTTTAAGATATCAGAAACGTGAATCACCGGTTTAATTTCTTTGTGAATCTCTCCATTCAAATTCCTTCGCATGATTTCACGCTCCTCTTCCATGTTTGGATAGCCTACGACCACTTTCATCATAAAACGGTCCACCTGAGCTTCCGGCAATGGATAAGTGCCCTCCTGCTCGATTGGATTTTGAGTTGCCAACACCAAAAATGGCTCTTCCAGTTTGTAGCTCTCCTTTCCTATCGTGACCTGTCTTTCCTGCATGGCTTCCAACAATGCCGACTGAACTTTTGCCGGAGCCCTGTTTATCTCATCGGCAAGGACGAAATTGGCGAATACAGGGCCTCTGCGTACAGAGAAGTTATGATCCGCCGGATTGTATATCAAAGTCCCAATGATGTCCGCAGGAAGCAGATCGGGTGTGAACTGGATACGGCTAAAACTGGCGTCTATTGAACTGGCAAGGGTCTTTATGGCAAGAGTTTTTGCCAATCCCGGGAATCCTTCGAGCAAAATATGTCCGCGGGTCAGCAATCCCAGCATCATGCGGTTCATCATGTGCTTTTGTCCGACAATAACCGAACTGTGCATTTCCAACAAGCCATCCAAGAATCCGCTTTCTATACCAATTTGTTGATTAAGAGCTTCAATATCAATATATTGCGACATAAATATTAAATTTTTTATTAAATTAGTGTCCGATTTACAGACATTTGCGCCAGCAAACCGTTAATCAAGATGTTAAACAACGCAAAATTAGTTGTGTTTCGATATATCTACTTAAGCATTTTACTTAGTCTTAACATCTGGCAGCTACAAGGCCAACAAAAAGCCAATTTCATCAATGGATATGATCTGATTAATCAATTGCATGATGGACAATTACTGGTAAGACTAAAAAGTCACCACAACAAATTAACCGCTTTGCAAGGTGAATTGGATTCTACTTCCAAAAATATAAAATACCAACAAAGGGTTCAAAAAGAAATCCATTATTTAATGGCCGAAAGAGATTCATTCAATAAAAATTTAATCCTGGCCATGCAATCAAATTTTAAATTTTGTCCGGTATTTTATTTTTATGATAAAGATTTTCCGGAACTCAAGAAAAGCAATTTTACCTCCAGCCTTTATCTGGATTCTACCCTGGAAGCGAAACAAAATATTAATCTTGTCGGAGATGTGCAGGTTATTATGGCAGTTGGAGAAACCAAGGAACAGGGTTTAGAGGCCTTCATTTTTATGAATAAATATGGCAACAAATTACCCCCTCCTTTCCCCTCATATCTGCGTTTGAATTCATTGGTACCCGTTCTGAATGGATTGTTTTATGACAATCATTATGCATTGGACGCTGCATACTACAGTAAAAAATTACAAAAGAAATTTTCTAAACTTTATAAAAAAGCGAGCATCAGGGAAATTGAGGAGGAATGATAGTTTAGTATGCTTTAATAAAAATCTTCCTCGACAAAATATTCTACCTCACTTAAAAAAATTCAAGAGCGACACGCTAAACTATACGGATAAGTGAATAAATCTCTGAGTCCAGAAATTTTCCGTTGTAAAAATAGTTTTCACGAAAATAGGCTTCTTTTATAAAACCATTTTTGATCAATAAATTTCGTGAACGATCATTGAATGGATTGATGTTGGCTTCGATAGAGTGAACATGCATCTGATTAAATGCAAAATCCAGAACAGTCTGTAAAGCTTCTGATACCAAACCCTTACCCTGATGTTTGGTTTGCAGCATATAACCTACTTCCGTTCTGTAATTGGGTTTATCTATTCTCCAAAATCCAATCGTTCCAATTAATTTTAAATCTTCTTTTAAAGTGATGCCCCAATTGATACCATTTCCAAGCAACCGGTCTGCTTCGATCTGTCTGATCATTGCCTTTGCTTCGGCTGCACTTTTCATCATTGGTTTGTCAATGTATTTCATCACCTCCGGATCAGATCTCATTTGGAAAAAATATTTTGCGTCTGCGGGTAATATTTTCCTCAATCTTAAGCGGGAAGATTCCAGAACAGGAAAGGGTTCAAAATTTAGATTCAGTGATTTAACTTTCATTGGTTATTAAAGGTATTTAATATTTTTAAATCCAAGCATTACACTTTTTGAATACAAGAAAAAAGACTTAAATATGCGCATGAATTCTGTTGAACATCACAAAGTAAAATTTTGAAAGCGCATTTATTTTTATAGAGATTGACTTTTGGTAATACCCCAGTGCCCATTGCTCCATAATGACAAAAACCCTTCTATCATTATAGAAGGGTTTTAAATGTTAAGCTAAACTGACCAAGTTTAACCCGTACAAATTAGTTCATGGGGGTTAAAGGTCCTTTCGCTTAGGTGGGTGGGACATTTTATCGTTTGATGTCTTTCAATGAAAAACTGTAGTTTATCATGACAAATGGTTCTGTGTATTTGGCCGCTCCTCTTCCCCAAACCCAGTATCCGATTCCTCCGGTTATACTTAATTTGTTGTAAAATTTTAATTCGAGGTTGTAATAAGTCCTGAGCGTTTTACTGTTGTTGAAGTAGAAATTTTTTCTGCCATTGAAATAAAATCGATCCGTGAGATCCGGAGTTCCTCCATTTCCCATTCCGCCGATGTAATCCACAAATACGTTGGGACAAATTGAAAAATTCTTGGTAATCGGGAAAGTATATCCTCCTGCGACAGCAACAATTAATTGGTCTGCAAAAGCACCCTGTCTAAAGTTATACCCAACCTGTCCCCTGATAAAAGATCTGTATTTTTTATCCAGGTTACCCCCTATGTGGTAATTGATGCCAAAATCTCTTTTCAGCAATCCCCTCCACTCTCCGCTGGGTTCAACTACCGTATCCTGACCATTGATTTCATAGGTGAATCTGCTGTAATTGTCACCCTTTTCGTCATATAAATCCGGAAAGCGAGTGTTGACTTCCAAAGCCATTGGAATTTTTACAGGAAACTGATATTTAACCCTCAACCAGGAGTCTGTAAACCCACGGTTAATCTCCCATTCAGGTTCCGCCAATCGGATGGATGTTCCTGGAATTTTGCCAGGGTGAGAGGTGGTTCTCTCCCAACCATCCAACCAACAAATCAAGGCAGAAACTTCAAATCCCCAGCCCAATCCAATTCTTGGTTCGAAAAAAACATATCTGAAATCATGAAATTTACCATCAATCAATGGTGGTCCTTCCTGCAATGAATCTGCAGTCCAGGTATCGTCCTCGCCGGAAGCTGTACCCTTGGTATCAATGGATGTTGGGTACCAACGTTTACCGGCTGTCTTGCGGCTATAGCCCAAACCAAAATTGAATTCTCCTTTTGGCAAAGACCAGGGAGATTGTGCAAAACTGTCCTGAAGAAAAAGAAAGGCACAAATGATGATGAGAAATTTACATTTCATTTTTATGATTTGATTTTAATAGTTCCTTCGAAGTATTTTTTATACACATCCTTCCAAAGATATTGGGCGATGTCTCGACCCATCTTTAGACCGGCAACGTTGTCTGCTTGTATGTGGTATCCTCCCATAACCCTTGAAATACCCGCCATGTCTGCAGTGGCTGTAAACGTTTCCAATGGCAGTGACACCGGATCGCCCGGAGTCTCGGTAATAATTCCTGGTTTTCTGATTTCCTTTTCTCCAAATTTATCGCTACCGGTAAACAATTCCAGCATTTTGGCACAAGCTCCACTGACGGTGCTGTGGCCTGAAACGTAGGCAGGAAATGGCGGAGAAACAAAATTGGCCGGAGAATACGGATGCCATCTTTCTGCAGGCATTTCTATTGTTCCTTTGTCCGGTCCACCCCATCCTCTGATTTTTTCACCTTTGTGGTAATGTCTGACCAATGTCCATGGCCTGGAACTGTCGTAATATCTTTTGGTTTCCCAGCAGGCAATGAAAGCATCCATGGCGGTAGTTCCTACCACAAAAAACATCTTCACATCACGATCTAAATCGTTTTTATCTCTCTTAGAAACCATTTGAGCAAACTGCAACCAATGACCGGCTTGTCCGGTGGAACGCGGCCCGTCACGCATGAATTCTATGATGGCTTTTCTTTCAGGGGTAAGGTTGGAATTGAAATCAATGACTTCCTGAACTTCTTTTGCCAGTTGGTCAGATCCAACTTTAGGATATTCTGGAGCTCTGAACTGAGCAGAAGATTCTAGTCCGAATGGTTTTACCCGATACCAATGGGGGGTTAGGAAATTTACTAAAAAGGTGTCTCCTTTTGCATCCACAAAAGGCAGCGGGTGCCATCTGTCCGGGTTAATAACTTTTTTGTACGTATTTACCGGCTGGTAATAAGTATAATCAGAATAAGCTACCCGACTGCATCCTATCTCATCGCCATGTTGATTCGCGCCATCGTTTCTGCGGTAATCAATAAGCGCTTTAGCGACCTTATTGCCTACCCCCTCAGCCGTCTTAGGATCTGTGGAAGTATTTTTGGGATTGTATCCTGCCTTAGTAAATTCTTTGGTCAGGTAGTCTTTATCAGCAGGGTAAACATCCAGTAACACCCTGAAAATAGCATAAGCAATAGCCGTTTCTTTATTCTTTTTGGTACGTTCAGCCTTAGGGCGTCTTAAGCTGGTGCCAAATCTTGAACCGGCTGCTTTGTCGTCATAGGCTGCCCATGCATCGTACATGGCTGTAGTGGCAATCCCCAGTGACCTGGACTGGATGGTCGGACGGGCACCCACACGGTCCACATCATTGGCAGTAGCCTCCAGAGCCACACTTAACCATTTGTATGCAGCGGAGGGTTTGAATTCTTTGTCAAACTGACTGAAGCCGGTCTGAAGACAGATGGCAATCAGGAAAATCGGTAAGGTTTTTTTCAACAGCCCTAACAGGCTTGATTTAGTTTTCATGATATTAGTTTTTGAGTAAGCATATAATTTCAAGGGCCGAAAATAGCCATGCAAACAACGAAGGCTGTTGTACAATCCACCAAAATGGCTCGATAATTGATGAGTGAAGGTTTATAATGGACGAATAAAATCAAGCCGGCGTTTTTCCGGATTGGCTTTTCAAGATTAAAGCCCATGAAACTTAAGTGCCTGGTCATCGACGATGATCCTCTGATTTGCGATCTTATTAAACATTTCTGTGATAAAATCCCGGAGATCGAATACTGTATTTCTGCCGGAACCGGTATGGATGGTCTTCAGGTGTTGTCCGGACAGGAGATCAACCTCATCTTTCTGGATTTCAACCTCCCGGACATGAAGGGACAGTATTTGTTGGAAATTAAAAAAACCGATGTGCCGGTCATCATGGTAACATCCGAGGCAGAGTTTGCTGCAAAATCCTACGAGTATGAAGACGTCCAGGATTTTTTAGTGAAGCCCATTTCATTTGACCGATTTCAAAAAGCGGTACAGAGAATCCTGACAAAGCCACAGCAAAGCACTCCTATCAAACAAGACCAGGAGGTAATTTTTGTGAAGGACGGCACTAAATTCGTAAGACTCCCCTATCAGGACATATTGTACTTAAAATCAGAAGGTAACTACGTCTCCTTTGTAACCACCGACAAGACCATTCTCAGTCTGATCACCATCAAAGAGCTCGAAGAAAAACTACCCTCGTATTTTATGCGGGTCCACCGTTCCTACATTGTCAATCTGCAGCGAATGGAAAGCATCTCCACCGAAGAAATTGCCATCGGAAAACACCATATTCCCATCAGTCAAAAGTATCGACCGGATCTGATGCTGTATATCGGGAATGCGAATGAATAGGATTTTACATAATTAAATACAAAAATCTGAATTAAAGTGGCTCAGCGGAAATAGCTCCGTGATTTCATTGAAGTTACAATGTATAATAAAACAAGTAATCCCAATAGATAAAGGATTAAAAGCCAGACTAAATTCAAACCAAACAATGTAAGAAGTCTATCCAATGTTTTAAAACAAGCTATAGAAAAAGCAGGAATTAAGATAATTGTCACTTCACATTCCTTGAGACATAGTTGTGCTACATACCTCCTGGAAGCAAGAACAGATTTGAGATATATTCAAGAGTTGTTGGGGCACAACAGCAGCAAGACTACTGAAATTTACACGCAAGTCAGCACCAAGAACATACAAAAAATTACCAGTCCATTGGATACTTTCTAAGAAAATTTAATTAATTTTGGGAAAAGATATGCACACCTTTTGTTTCACCAATCCCTCCACCGATAGACAGACTTGTGCCACGAGGTGTTAGGTATATACGAGTTATACCTAACCGTACAAAATTATAAAAACAGAGTATATTTGCATAATATGACAAAAACAACAATAATAAAAAACATAAATAGTCTTTTGGAATCAATAGAAGATCAAGAAATGCTTGAATCCATTTATGATCTTCTTGAAAATTATAGGAATTCCAAGACTTTAAACACATGGGATAAATTAACAATCGAACAAAAAAATAAAATATTGCAAGCATATTCCGAATCGGAGAATGATGAAAACTTAATCCCAATGGATAAAGTAATAAAAATGAAATGACGATATTTTTTTACTAGCTCAGCAACTAAAGATCTTGAAAATATTAACTCTTATTTATCGCAGCATTGGGGAGAGAATTCACAATTAAAGTTTGAATCTAAACTTAGGCATTCATTAAATTTATTACCTTCTAATCCTAGACTGGGTATTTTAGAAAATGTTGCCAAAAATATTTATAGTATCCACGTGCATAAACATATCAGAGTTTATTATAGATTAACGCTTAAAAAGATAATAATCCTTTCACTTTTCGATGTTAGACAAAACCCAAATCTTCGCCCAACGTGACATGGCCGGTTGGGTATAACATGGCATAGACTCCACACCGCCAGCTAGAAGAAGTCTTTCATAATAAGCTGTATTTGTTTAGCAAGAGTTTAATTGTTATTTTTTGGTTTAAAGGGTTAGGTGGTGCAGCGTCTATGCCAAAACCGTTGTGCGACAGCTTAGAAAACCGACACCTGACAAAATCACGAGAAATATTGTTTCTAATTTTGGAAACTTTTATTATCTTTGTGACGTTTAACAAGACAGTATTGAATGAGATTTTTCGAGACAAAATTTTTAGAAGAAGCGGACGACTTTATTTCACAACTTGACCCGAAGACCATTAAGAAAATCTTTTACAATATTGACCTTGCTGAACAGACCAATGACCCAAAACTTTTTAAGAAACTTCAAAATGACATTTGGGAGTTTCGGACAATGTTCGCAGGACTTCAAATCAGACTTCTTGCATTTTGGGACAAGACAGATAATAAGGAAACTTTGGTAATAGCGACCCACGGTTTCGTAAAGAAAGTTGACAAGGTTCCGGCAAACGAAATTGACCGGGCAGTAAGACTGAGAGACAAATATTTTAAAAACAAACATAAAAAGTAATCATATGGCAACTAAAGAATTAAAGACTTACTCACTTGCCGAGATGAAAGATAAGTATATCGGCAAAGTCGGGACACAAGAGCGTGACGAGTACGAATATGAACTTCGTATGGACGTTTTAGGTAAAATGATTAAAGCCGCAAGACAAGAAAGAAACTTGACACAAGAAGAACTTGGACGACTTGTTGGGGTTCAGAAAGCTCAAATTTCAAAACTTGAAAGCAGTGCTAACAGTGCGACAATCGACACCATTATCAAAGTGTTTAGAGCATTAAAAGCAGAAATCAATTTTAACGTAAAACTTGAAGACAACTTTGTCAAAATCGCCTGACAGAAAAGAAAGCCGAACGTACAACACACGCTTTGCGCAACGGGGGCTGACATCGTTCATAGGAAGTTTCTGCCTCCATTGTAAATTCGTGCTGGCAGACAATTTAGTTTTCCAAAATCCCCCACTGCACCAAGCATGGAAACGTTTTGAGAAAACTAATTCAAAATAATTCGATAAACTCTTCTCTATATTTAACAACAAATAAATTTAAAAACATTTATTCCGTAATACAAGAATTCATGACTATTGGTTGCAATTTAAAGTAGAGCAACCAAAGCAACGGAAATCAAGTCCGGATGTCGTAAGGTTTTGTGATGGAAAAATCAGGGTGGATTATTAAGTTTCTTACTAAATTCGCTTTGTACTTTATGAATAAAGCCAAATCGATCAGTATGTATTAAATCCACTATGAGAAACTATATCCTTTCCTGCTTGATCCTCTCCCTTGTTTCCTGCACCCCGGAAAACAAGATAGACATCGTCAGAGAACCCCCTCCCGAACCAAAACCATCGAAGAGGTCGATGCTATAAAAGCTGCACTCCATGCCATGAAAATTGAATTTGAAGTTTCTAATGAAGAATACTATAATCCTGAATTTGTTGCTAAAATTGAGAAGAGCAGACAAGACTTTAAAGATGGCAAAGGCAAAGCATATACTACAGAACAACTTAATGCATTATGGAAGTAATTTTTCTTCCTAATGCTGAAGAAGATCTTAATTTGTGGGTATCGACTGGAAATAAATCCATCCTCAAAAAAATAGCTCAACTTGTCAAAGGCATTAAAGCCAATCCCTTTGATGGCATCGGCAAACCTGAACCACTAAAACAAAATCTATCAGGCGCTTGGTCTGGCAGAATCAACAAAGAACATCGACTTGTTTATGAAATTATTGACGATAAAATTTTAATTCTATCTGCTAAAGGGCATTATTGATCATATAATTTTAGTATAGAAATTATGTGCTTCTAAAAATTTCATAATATTCGCCCATTGCTCCTCATTGCAATCAAATTCCAACGTATATTTATTTTTATTCACTAAGTAAATATTTAGTACATAGTGATCATGCTTGCCTCGCTTTTCACGTGTCTTAATATATTCTATATTGCTATTATTAATATTTACATTTGATTTTTTAGGAAAAAAGTAAAAAGCTTTAATTTCCGTATCTGTAAAATGAAGCAAATAACATTTTTGGGCAGAAACAAATATAAAAAGGAAAATAACTAAACCTACTGCTAACTTACCTATTAGATGAATATTGCTACTAAAAATTACTAGGAATGCTATTATATAAACAGCTATCAATATATACTCTCTTCTTAATTGTTTTTGATTATCAATAATTAACATAAATGCTTAAGAGTATAAATTAATTTTTAAATAAATTTTGAATATCAAATAAATCCGAAATATTGGAATTTAATTGAATTAGACTTTTTTCAGAATTTATAGTTTTTAAATTAATTTGATTAAGAGAAGTATTAATCCCTCTAAGGCCAAATATTGCACTTCCATAATCTACTAATTTACTTTCTTTATTTGTGGCATCATTATATATATCGGCAGCAGAAAATCCAAAATTTAAAGCTTCAATTCCAGCAATTGCAATTTTTGCTCCTTGTATACCCTTTGCAGCAAGCCCAACCCCTGTCACAGTCGAAGCAATATTTGCCATTTGTAGATTAACACTAAGTGTTTTCTTTAAAGCAAATTTAAACCCATCTGGTCCCTTAAGTTTAACTTCATCAGATGGCTTATTATCAAATATGTTATTAATAACCCTATTCACATTGCCTACAAATCCTTCAGGATAACTATAAGTGTCTTCCTTTGGCTTATCACTTGGTTGAGGTGTTGGTGTTGGCGTGCAACTTGATGGAGGACATGTGGAAGTTTCTGGTGCTTTTTTCTTAGGATCACCTCCACCATCAGAATCTTCCTCACTCATTCCAGTTGGATCTATTATTCTTATTGGGTTATTAAATCCATATCGATATGGATTCCAACTAGGTGTTTTTTCTTCCATTGGATCGGCACTATATCAAATTTATGCTGCTAGTTCATACACCTAACATTTTAGGGTATACAAATATAACAATTCTTCTTCTGTCAGTGGGGCTGAAAAAAAATAAAAGTCTTTCAGTTAGTCTTCTTAATGGCAGAATTTATAATCAGATGCCGATGCAATCCTTGTCAAAATTATTAGGCACAAAGCACAGATTTCCGCCAATAGAAGGTAGAATACTTCAGTAAAAGAAATAATTCTATGGTAAACTTTTTATGTTTTCATTTGATAAATACGAGTCTATTCTATTAATATTTACTTTCAAATCTATTAATGTTCTAAATAATTTTTCAGAATTTTTTAAACTCATTGCAATAACATGTTTTACAATTTTTACATTATTTCTTTCTTTTATGTAAACCGTTGTGTAATGTCCCCGTTTATAAGAAAAGTAGATTTTAATTTCCTCAATCAGATCTAAATTGTAAAAATATTCCTTTTTAATAAAAAGCATAAAATACTTTAAAAAAAGGTCTTTATTTGTTACGACAATTTCAGCTTTAGATTTCATTGACCAATAAAAAAGGTAAGTTATTGCTACAATTGCTAGTGTCGAAAATAATTTTGCTGAATTCCAAAACCAAAACAGCATAATAAGGATAAATCCCAAAGGTAGATTTTCAATAATATTATGTTTAAAATAATATAATTTCCTTGCTGACATAAACTATTTAGGTTTTTTATTAATTTGATTAGATAACTCATATGCATCTTTTATATCACCAATATTTCCAACTCCTGGTTTTGCTTCAAAATGAGATTTCCAACCACCGAGTGTCGCATTAACTAATTTATTTAATTTTGCTCCATTTTCCCCTAAAGTAAATTCAGTGAAATTAAATCCAGTTAAATCATTTATTAAATCATTCGCATCATTACCCATTCCATACATTGTTATTCCATTTCCAAGAATAGAAGCCCCTTTTTTAAAATTTAAAGCAGCAAAACCTTCTCCTAATGAAAAAACATTTAAAATAACTGAAGCTTGTTTGCTGGCTATCTTTAGAACTGCAACCGTTCCACCTTCGCCTTTCAAATCTTGCTCTTTAACGCCATAGAAATTTTCTGTTGCGGACACTAATTTGTTATTCCATGATCTATTTTCTTTAACTTCAGGAGTCATGCTAGAATAAACTCCTTTATCCTTGCCCTCGTTATCTGTCCATTTATAATCCTGATTTTTATCAGTCCGATTAAAACATCCATCAGAATCACACCATGAATTTCCAGTAAAATTTTTAGGTGGAAATTTAGCTTCTTCTTCTCCCATTCCAGTTGGATCTATTATTCTTATTGGGTTATTAAACCCATAACGATAAGGATTCCAGTTGGGAGCTTTTTCTGCTAGTGGATCGACCACATACCACTTCTGTACTTAATAATCATAATCCTAACTTTTTAGGTCATACAAAGATAAAAGATATTTATTCTTCAAGCAATGGGGAGGCAAGAATAAAAAACTTGTTGGCAGATTACTTGATGATAGAACTTATGATCAAATGCCAATGCATTCCTTCTAATAATTATCAGCACAAGTTGAAAACCTGTGCCAAAATGGGGATTATTTAAATATCGCCATTCATCTTTAACATTAATTCAACATCTTTCTTTTCATTAATTGCATTAAGTCTTGTGACTATGGATTGAATACCTCTTTGTCGATTGATTAAGTGTTGTTCATAAAAAAATAATGACATTTTTAAATTATTATTTTCAAAATAAGAAAGAGCCAATAGATATCTTGCATCATTAATTATTGATTTATTAGTATTGTTCTTTATTTTTTCATTCTTTCCAACAATTTGATTAAGGCTGTTAATTGCCTCGATATGTAATTTATTTGCTCGTAATATTAATGCATAATTATATAAACAATAAGAATCATTAGGTGCTATTTTCATGTATTTTTTGGAAACTTTTAAAGCCTTTTCATATTCTCTTAATTCATAAAATGCTAGCCCATACTCGACAAGAATCCAATAGTCAAAATCAACTACATACTTTTCGTTTTTTAGAATTGATAGCAATTCGATTATTGTTACATATTTTTTATTATGATTTAATTTGATAATAATCTCATGTAATCGATCCAGATATTTTCGAATCAAAACTGGGTCTTTCTTATTTGAGTAATTTAAAATTTTACTAATCAATTGATGATTTGTCATTTTTTACTCTTTTATTAGGATTAGGGTCCTGTTTAAATTTTTTATTTTTATCTCCTTTATTAGAATTTCTTTGGTCACCAGTTCTTTCACCTGGTCTTACTTTAGTATGCTTGTCGTTACTTGATTTACTTTTACTTGTAGTGTGCTTAACTTCTTGTTGACGCTGTTTAATTGATTCAATTCTTTTATTAGTCTTCTCAGTAGGTGTTTTTCGGGCCTCAACTTTAGAAGGGCTAGCTAAATTGCTTAAGGCAGTTGTAGTTGTTGCTGCGCCATGAACTACAGCGGCTGTTGCTACTGGCGTTGCCAAAGCAGTAGCTCCTCCAGATGGTAATGCAAATGCAACAGCTGCAGCACCTCCAACAAACCCGACAGCAGTTTCAACAATTCCAACAGCTGCTGCAATTACGTCACCCGTTGTTTGCCCATATTCAGCTGCTTGTGCATAATTTCCAAATTGATTTGGGTCACCTCTTCCAGCACCAGCTAACATATTTGAAGAAACTGCATTTACAGCACCTGCAACAAAAGCAGTTGTATTTGCAGCGGCTTCTTTAAGCCAAGCAGGAGGGTCTGGCCACTTTCCATCAGGATCAGTATAAATTATTGGATTATTGAATGTATATATGTAAGGAGAATACTCTAATCCATCTTCTGTCAATGGATCGACACCATACCACACCGATATCCTAGGATCATAATACCTCGCCCCAAAATAATAAAGTCCGGTCTCCTCATCAACCTCCTTACCCGTGAACCTATACTTCGTAGAATAGCCCCCAGCTTTCTGTTCGGCCAGCAAGTTCCACTTTTAGACTTCACACTAAAGTAATCTTTATCTTTCAAACTTGGTTTTCTTCAAGCCGATTGCAGGGGCAATCGGTTCCCTTCTTATCGAGTGATCTTTATCACTCGATTGGCGCAGTAGCGCCACCAGTCGGTCATCACCGAAAGGCAAATATAGGATAAATTGATAAGGATTTCCAGCCTCATCTGTTAAATATGTGCTTGATCCAATGTGATCTGGATGGAAGAAATATGTTACATTATTGGTGTTTATTACATGCCACTTTCGTGGTTCACTCCCTTGAAGCACTGTCGTGCTTCATTCCGACAAAATCGTCGGAAATCGGTCGCTCATCTTCACAGTCGTCTTCTTCTGGATCAGTATCTTCAATAATTAAGGTGTCGAATCCAAATTCAGTTCTGATTAATTCCAGATCTTCTGCTTGTCTATCAGGAAGTCCTGCTTTTTCTGATCCCGATAACTCTAGACTGTTGTCAACACTACTATCTACAGAACCAACTAATTTACAAGCTATTCTTTCAGTACCTGAATAATAATGATTCGTGACCATGTAATGTGGTCCCATAACCATGTAGCCACTGACATATTGAGCATAATTTCCTACAGTAGCATTGGTCTGGCTTTGTCCATTTAGATTCACTACAGCATAATTACAAATATTGAATTATATTTTTGTAATGAATAGAATGTTCATCTAAAAAACATTTTTTATGCATTACAATCCCAATACGGTGAGCGAGTATCGTGTGTTTATGATACTCAAGAATTTTTCATCCAAGACAATAAAAACATATCTCAAGATTGCCGACTAATTTTTGATATATTTTGACGCACGGTATCTCAATGAGTCAATGTGTGATGATCCGGTATGGAAATATCTGATAGATCGATTTGAAAAAGGTCTAGCATGGTCCCCTTAAGGGGAATTTAATTCCGATAATCCTCTATTCCAAAATTATTCAAGAATGTCTTATTTCTCCCCTGGAGCTTAACCAAGCTTCCTAGGCCAAAAAAAGAAACTAAACTTCGATCCATCCTTTCAAAGTAGGACGTGTAGCATGAATAATTCTTCTACCACATTTAAACATCAGTTCATCCTTTCACCAATTTATGCTAAAGGATGCAGGTTGAGCGAATTGAGAAACCATTGTCTGAATGATGTGGAAGGCAATCGAAATGAGATCCGCATCAATCCGAACATAGCTTAAACGAAGGTCAAGGGATTTAAAGTTACTATTAAAAGTGTCATTCCTTTGAATAATCTCATTGAATTCATAGGAAACCCCTTGTAGTTTAATTAATTAAACCGTATGTTTGTAGAGGATACGATATTTTATAGGGTCTATCTGACGAAAATTAGTCAGAAATGCATTATTTTGTCAAGCAAAGTATTAAATTAAAAGCAAGGATCTAAATGAATATATATGAAGTCTAGATATATTTTGGCAATAGCGATGTTTATTCAAGCTATTAATTGCCATGCGCAATGGAATCAAACCGACGGCCCATACGGCAATACGGATGTTTTGTCAATAATCCCAGATGACTCAATAATATTTACATTAACAAACTGTGGATTGTTTTCTAAAAAAACAATAAATAATGATTGGAATCTAAAAAATCCCCATTTATTTTTTTCTTCTTATACTAAAATAAAAGATAGCCTTTTTGTTGTCAACAATGGTATAAAACTAATTGATTTATTGAATCCTGAGAATTCGCCTACTAACATTTCCACTTTACCTTTTTCTACACTGACACATTCTGATTCCTGTATTTATGGAGGAGGAAGTCCTTTAGGATTTTATAAATCAAACAATTTTGGGAAAACGTGGATTAGGCATAACACTGGCTTGCCAATCGACACAGGTTCAAAGCCGGATCCCCCATATTATTATATTATTTATGATATAAAATCTGTAGAAATGACCTCAAAATATATCTTTTGCGGAACGACTAAAGGAGTTTACAGAAATTCTGAAATGCTAGCAACATGGACACCAGTTAATTCTGGATTACCTTTATCTACTGTTTCCTTTATAAAATCATTTAATGATACGCTTTTTGTTGCAATTGGAAATAGTTTATTTAAAAGTTTAGATTTTGGTAACAATTGGACCTTAATATTTAATTCCCCTTCTTCCATAACAACTGTCCTAAAAGTAAATAATCAATATTTAGTTGGAAGTTCCAATAATGGTATACACTATTCAATAGATAATGGTAAACGATGGAATACTTTAAATACTGGTTTACCAGATTTGAGTATCACGACTCTTGTTTACTATGATTCCATGATAATTTGTGGAACAAAATCCAAGGGTATTTTTTATAATCACAATGGCCAATGGATTACTAATAAATCTGGATTAATTTGTTCGAATATTAAATCATTGGCTAAAACAAAATCCGGATTGGTCGCAAATGATATAAATAACGTTTATGTTTCAAATAATGGAACCAACTGGGATTCAGTAAACACACCAAACATACCCAAGTATCCCAAACTAGGATCTGGAATTGGGTCTTTGGCAACTAATGGTGATACCATTTATATAAGTTATCACTACAGCACTCCTATTGCACCATTTTTTTACTCTTATATCAGATACACGAAAGACAATTGTAACACTTGGGACGAATTACTAACAAATCTTCCTTACACATTAAACGGCAAGCTTTATAAGATTTATCATGAAAATAATAGATTTTTTGCATATGTAGATAATAAAATATACTATACCGATAACTCAGGACTAAACTGGATAAATATAAGCCTTCCCTCTAAATATTGTAATCAAATTAAAGCATTTGTTAATTATAACTCCATCCCTTTTATAGCCACCTGTGGTGATGCACAACTTTTAAGGCTTGATAGTAACCAAAGTTGGGTCTTGTCAAATAATGGACTACCACCCAACGGAAAACCGATATCTTTAGTCAGTTGTGAAGGTGCGCTATTTGTGTATATTCAAAATTATGGGATGTTCGTTAGTTTTGACAACGGGAATTATTGGACTTTTGCAAATAATGGGCTGGTTACAAATATTTCAATCCGTGACTTTGCATACATCGGTAATAATTTATTTATATCTAGCAATTATGGCGTCTATTTCACAAATGATTTCGGCCAAAACTGGGTTTCCATTAATAATGGATTGATCAACTTAGACCTGAGTTCAATAAAAATAATGAATGATACTTTATATGTTGGCACATATGGAAATGGAATTTGGAAACGAAGCCTCCATGAAATTCCTGTGAATACACAAGACCCCCCACAATCAGATAAATCATTTATAATTTATCCTAACCCAGCTTCAGATTATATTCATGTTGCTAATAATTCTAATGCAGCAAGCTTCAAAATTATTGATATGATTGGGAAAGAAGTATTGTCTGGTAACTTAGAACCACAACATGAAATTAATATTTCGAAAATAATAGATGGTGCATATATATTCTTGATTCATTCAGGCACAAAAGTTCAGATGATGAAATTCTTAATTAATAAATGAAAAATTAAACCCCATAAAAGCTCTTTAGAAAATTGGTGTTTGTGCGGCTAAATGAACCTTCCAGACTTAAGCAGGACAAGTTGTGCTTACTATCAAGGTCTGCACTGAAGGACAATTTCTTGCTCCGAAATCCTGCACGAACGCAAAGCCGCAAAACGTTGTACGAAAACTAATTCAAAATAATTCGATAAACTCTTCTCTATATTTAACAACAAATAAATTTAAAAACATTTATTCCATAATACAAGAATTCATGACTATTGGATGCAATTTAAAGTAGATAAACCAAAGCAACGGAAATCAAGTCCGGATGTGGTAAGGTTTTGTGATGGAAAAATAAGGGTGGATTATTAGGTTTCTGATTAAATTCACTGTCAGCTATTCTAACAAGGTTCAATCCTTCTGAAACTTTAATCTTTCCTTCACAAAATAATTTAGATAAAATTCCATTTTCATTTGTACCAACTTCCACTTTTCATCCAACTCCTCAGAAGAGGTTTCAATGGGTAGACCATGAATTAACTGTTCCAGATCAAACAAACTGAATCGCCGCAGGCTGTTTACCAGCTTGTGTAGTATTCTATCTCTGAGCCCCGCATCATGCTGATCTACGGCGGTCTTAAAACCACTCATCGCATCTTGCCACTCAGCTATCAGGATTTCCAGTGCCCGCAACACTTTATCTTTTTGAAAATCATAATCCCGATACAACACTTCCACATCCGGTGCCGGATAAGTTTGCAGTGCTGCCAACTCATTAACGCGCTGAATTAATTTCTGAGGACTCACCGGTTTTTGTATTACGGCATCAAATATTTCCTCTCCTTCTGTGCTGACTCTCGAAATGTCGTGTGCACCTGTAACGCATACGATCGCGCCTCCATCCGGTTTAAATTTTCTGAGTTCACTCAGATGATCCACAATCTTAAAATCATCAAAATTATAATCCGTTAGTATGAGTTCAAACAAAAGACCGGGGGACAGTTCTTTAAGTTCATCGGGGTGATGAAGCTGTACATATTTTATTCCTGGCTTATCAAAAATATGCTTGTACAATAACTGAATCTGCGGATCATCATCGATCACCAAAATATTTTTATAACGATCATCAATACTCACAGGAAGTAAAGATTTGCTGACATTTGATTTTTGGTCCAGCACTTTCAGTTCCATTGCAAAAGAAAAATCAGATCCTTTGTTTAACTCCGATTTAATTTCCAGTTTGCTGCCAAACAAATCAAGCATCTGCACGACAATCGGCAAGCCTAATCCTACCCCATGAATGTTGCTGATGCCTTGACCGGAATCCATTTTCTGGAATCTTTGATGAATCAGATTTATCTGATCTGCCTGAATACCGATGCCCGTATCGGAAACTTCAAAAAATAATTTAAACTGTCCATCCTGAATTTGGCTGCCCTTTACTCTAAGCGTTATTTTGCCTTCGGCATGTGTAAACTTCAGTGCATTGGACAACAGGTTGTTGATGATCTGACTGAGTCTCAATCCATCAGTTTTAAAAACTTTTCCCTCTATGGTCTTGTCTAAAATTAATTCCAGCTCAATTTTTTTGGTCCTTGCTTCAAACAAGTATGCTTTGTGTATTTGTTGCAGCAACTGATCCAATTGAATCGGTTCACTTTGCAAAGTAATTTGCCCTTCTTTTAGTTTTGAATAATCGAGTACATCATTGACCAGCGCCAGTAAATTATCCGAACTGAATTTCAAGCTTTCTATTAAAGGCAATTGCTCAGACTTTGGATTGTTTTCAGCAAGCATTCTGGACATGCCGATGATGGTATGCAAGGGGTTGCGAATCTCATGACTCATGTTCTGCAGAAATTCTTCTTTTTGCCTGTTTGCTTCTTCTGCTTCATCTCTTGCTTTGGCAAGCGTATGAATATTTTGCTGGATAGTTTGTGACATGGAAGAAAAACTGCGCGCCAACATTCCTATTTCATCGTTCTGATGAATGGGTAGTTTTTCAGTAGAGAGATTTTGTCCAAAACTCGTCATGGATTTGGTGATGGACTCCAAACTCAAGGTCTGTTTTCTTAACCACCACAATGCTAAAAAAACAACTGCCAATACTATGAATAAAGTAATCAATAATATGGATCCCTGCCATCGGTAGAAAGGCACCAATAAAGTTTCCCTTGAGGCTTGCAAGCCCAGTATCAGGAAATAATCCTTCCGTGGATAATTAATTTTTTTATAGGCCAACAGATTTTTTTCTGTAGCAGAGGAGTGTATTTTCGATTGATCAGACTGCAAATTTTTGAGGTCAATTTTCAAATCCACAAATCCCGCAGGTTGTAAATTGTGTTCAAATCCAAATTCTTTTGCGGGATCAGGATGTGTAAGATAATATCCCTGATGGTTCATCAGATAGAGTTCAAATTCTTTTGGAACCGTCTTCTTTAATTCATCCAGAAAGGCATTCAGATTGGCATTGATGATGATGATTCCAAAAGTAGTATCCTGTATGAAAATCGGACAAGCCACTCTCAGTGTGCTCATCTGCGGATTACTTATTTTTCCATGCTCCTTGTTCAGGTCAATCACTGAAAAATAAACGGAATCTTCCGGGTAAGTCAAGGTCTCCTGAAAATAAGAACTGAATCCCTTTTGTTGCAATTGATCGCGCTGCACCAGATGGATTCCTTTTTCGAATTGATCAACGCGGATAATTTCCTGTCCTGCATTTTCCTTTCCAATGATTCGCAATTGTGCATAGTCAGGTCGGCTGGACATAAAACTGATGTAATCTTCTCCAAGTTTATTTCTCATCAATGGTACTCCTGACTGATACATGCTTTTGATGTAATCTTTCAGAAATGCGCTGCGCGAAAGAAAGAGAATGTCTTTTCGGATGTTGTTGATGTAAGAATTGATTTTCACATCCAGGATCTCAACGGTATGAGACAATTGTTGTTCAGAAGAAGAAATGACTATGTTGGAACTAATGCGGTAAAGGAAAAAACCTATTAGCGAACTACTCAACAAAATGAGCAGGATGTACACCACTGCATTTTTTACGGCCAGTGATACAAAACGATCTTTTCCAAATATATTCATTCACTCAAAGTTAATGGATCCTGAGCTGGTATTCTATTTTCTTCCAAAATCCGCCGGGATCTCTCCCCAGATTTCTGTTTCCCATTTGATGATGGGATTGGAATAAGTGTTTTGATTCAACCATTGAGTGGCCCGGTTCAGCAAATCCAAAATAGCCTTGTTGCTTGCATTAAATTCAATTTTGGTGTTTGGAATTTTTCTTTTTACCCAACTCATGGCTGTTTTAGAATCTGTATAGATCGGTGTCTGGGGTTTGTTTAATTTTTTAAGCAAGGCCAGAGCATGGACGAGTGCCAGAAATTCCCCAATATTGTTGGTACCGTGTACATAGGGCCCCTGATGAAACAGTTCGACACCGGTATAGGGATCCACTCCTCTGTATTCCATTTTTCCCGGATTGCCTTGACAGGCCGCATCCACCGTAATACTTCCTACAGGCACCACTTTTTTCCAATCCTGAGACCTCTGGGACGGCGCTTTGGCTTTTTGGCTGCCGGAGTAAGAATAGCCGGAGAGGTACGCATCATTGGCTTCATCCAGCGATTCAAAGGATTTGTATTTAGCGTCGGGGTATGCTTTGACTTGCTTCAGGCAATCTTCCCAGCTGTGGTACACGCCCGGAGTCTGCCCCTGCCAAACCACGTAAAATTTTTTCTTCGCTTTCAAGAATTTTCCAAATTGAGTAATTTAATCTTCAAAGACATCTGTCTCCTGAGTAGACTTGACCAAGGCGGTGAATTTGCCCATGTAACGGGTAGCTTTTACAATGTGGTTGTCGATCCAGTGGTAATTCCCTCCCCTTGGTTTTCCCATAATCAGACCATGATATCGAAATCCACATTCCTTCAACCATTGATCCGTAATGTCTCTAAGATCTTCCGTTCTGCTGGTAAAAAAATAAATGATGTGTCCCGCATCATACCATTTGTTCAACATCTCCAATGCATCCGGATAAGGAGCAACTGTTTTCATTCGCTCCGGCTCTTCGTTGGGTACATCATCACAAATGGTACCATCAATGTCAATCAAAAAATTCTTGATGCCTTCGCCAAGCATGGGACTCTTTCTTTGTCCGTTTTCATCCGTTTCAAAAATCAAATGATTGTTGTTCATCATGAAAAATATTTTATTTCCCTTGTTCCCATATATACCCTTGCAATATTAAATCTACAATTAAAATTAGCTCATTATCAAATTAACTCATTAGCTATTTAACTCATTAGCTAATTAACTAATTCTTCAACCATTTATCCAACCATCCAAAATATTCTTTCTGCCAGAGCAATCCATTTTGTGGCGTTTGAATCCAATGTCCTTCTTCAGGAAACAGAACCAATCTGCTTGGAATATTTTTCAATTGGGCAGCCTGGTAGGCTTGCAGTCCTTCGCTGACAGGTACCCGAAAATCTTTTTCTCCATGCATCACCATGATCGGAGTATCCCAATTTTGTACATACTTGTGCGGTGAAAATTTTTCATATTGCATGGCATGGGCTTTATCCCAGAAAGGACCTCCAAAATCATAATTTACAAACCACATTTCTTCGGTGGTTCCATACATAGACTCCAGATTAAACACACCACAATGTGAGATGAAACATTTAAATCGCTTGTTGTGATTTCCTGCTAGGTAGTAAACGGAATATCCGCCAAAACTTGCACCAACAGCTCCCAATCTATCTTTATCAACAAAAGGTTCCTTGGCTGCATCGTCGATGGCACTCAAATAGTCTTTCATGCATTGTCCTCCCCAATCTTTGGAGATGGCAAGATTCCACTCTTGACCAAAACCGGGCATCCCTCTGCGGCAAGGTGCCACAATCACATAACCCTTGGAGGCCATCAGTTGGAGATTCCAGCGATAAGAAAAAAACTGGCTCACAGTGGATTGCGGTCCACCCTGACAATACAATAAAGTGGGATATTTTTTCTTTGGATCAAAGTCCGGAGGCAGGATCGTCCACACCAGCATTTTTTTTCCATCTGTAGTCTGAATCCATTTTTGGCGGACCTCTGCTTTTTTGATTTTATCCCAGACGCTTTTATTTATCTGCGTCAACTGAACCGCTTCGCCAGTCATCCCGTGAATGGAATATATTTCAGCCGGATTGGTCATCGAAACTCTTGAGCCGATCAATCCTTTTGGACTTACGAGGATGCTTTGGTAATCATGAATTCCGGTAGTGAGTTGTTTTACTTTAGCCGTTGCAATGTCCTGCATCATGATTTGGTTGCAGGCATTGACAGCACTGATGAAATAAATAAATTTTCCATCCTTAGAAAAAGTGGCATGTTCGGCATTGTTGTCAAACTTAGCGCCCAACATCTTTTTTTCTCCGGATTTAAAATTGTAGAGGATGAGTTGATCTTTATCCGCTTCATAAGTTGGCGTCAACATGGCATTCCACAGCACCGAGTTGCCGTCAGGAGAGAAGATCGGAGATTTATCATATCCCTGATTGAATCCACTGATGTTGCGGGTAGATTTAGTTTGAATATCGTACAGAAAAATATCGGTATTGGTGTTGAGTGCATAGTCTTTGCCGCTGTATTTCTTACAACTGTAGGCTATCATTTTGCCATCGGGTGAAAAACTCACTTGCTCGATTCCATCATTCGGTTCCACAGGAGCTTCAAATGGTTCATTTACAATGTTCACAGGTTCCCCAACCAGCATCCCGTTTTTTAGTTCCACGGTAAAAACATTGCTGTCATGACCATCATCCCAGGTTTTCCAGTGACGATACATGAGATCATTGTACAAACGGGCGTTTGCAAGCGGCAAGCCGGGATAAGTTTCCGTAGTTGTTTTACGGTATTTCACATCCTGCAGGAAAGCTATTCTGTCGTTTGTAGGCGCAATCACAAATCCATTCATCTCCAGGTCAGCGAGTTTGTATTGGTCGCTTCCGTCTGGATTGCAGGAATAAAGGAGACCATTTGCAAGAAACAGGATTTTTTTCCCATCCGGCGTAAATCTGGCATTGTTTTCATGCCCTTCATAATTCGTTATTTTTACCGGAGGGGTAGTTCCATCGGTCTTGCAGACGTACAAGTCAGTATTCCCTTTATTGGCTACGATGTTGAAATAGGTAACTGAATACACTACGCTTCCGCCATCCGGAGAAACATCTTCCAATGCTACCCGCCCCAATTTCCAAAGGGTCTCTTCAGTGAGTAATTCTTTTTGGGCATGGAGGATATAGTTTGTTACAATAAAAATAAAAAGCAAGTTTAGGTACTTCATATTAGTAATATTCAATATCAAATAAATTGTAATGCGATCAGGCCTGGGCGGTAGGTGTGTTAAATGACATAGGAGGAAATTGCGGCGGCTCTGGATCCTGAATGGTTCCGAACTGATTTTCAAACTTACTTACATTGTCCGCCAGGGCCTTTAGGAGCCTCTTGGCATGTTGTGGTGTAAGGATTATTCTAGACTTCACTTTTGCCTTAGGTATGTTAGGCATAAGCCTTATAAAGTCGAGTACAAACTCAGAGTGGGAGTGTGAAATGATTGCCAGGTTTGAATAAACGCCTTCCGATACTTTTTCAGAAAGCTCGATGTTGATTTCATTGGGATTCTTTGGTTGATCAGCCATTTTTTAGATTTTAGTTGCAAATTTAAAGATTAAACAACAAAATTCCCAATCTGGTTTTCAAGAGGGACCATAGAAGCCGCATATTAAAAAGCCATGATCTTATTGAATCTCACGTATGGTGAAGCGTCTTTGTTAAAAGAATTAGGTAGCGGGATGCATTCAAAATGCTGTAATTATAATGCATCGCAGTTTAAAACTGCGACAAACAAAAGTGGTTAATTCTAGCCTCACGGCTTGAACTTTACGCAAGTTTTCAAGGCACAGATTTTAACGTAATGTTTGACGCTGGGAAGTATGACTGAACGATCTCTGCTTCAGCAGAGTATCGTGTGACAGCACGATAGGTGAAGGACTTGTCCGACCACTGGCGAAACTGCGAAAGCGGCTTCACGTACACTTTAATTGATACTGCTTTTATTCAATGTAATGTTTTATGCTGAGAAACATCAACCAACCTATTATTAATTTTCAAAGACTATAATTTTCAAATTAACTCATTAGCTCACTAACTGATTCTCACATTTTGTAATTTCTTGACTTGAAATACTTTAAAGTATTTAAAATTTTGTTAGATTTGTGAAAAATTCAATCATGAAAATACTTTTTAGCACAATTTTAGTACTCCAATTAAGTTTTTCTTATTCGCAAATTGATTTTAAAACAGTTGATGTAGATAAAATATCAAAGTCTTTTATCATAGATAAATTTTTAGGGTATAAAGATGGAATTTATTATTTCCAATACCTAATCATAAAAAATATAGTTCAATTTGATCGAAAAAAAACACAAGGACTTGGCGTAGTTATGTTTGACAAAGATTTAAAAGAAATACGAAGATTTGAAGTAAGTGGTAAAGAAAAAAAAGAAAATTTAATTGCAACTTACTTTAAGGATGGTAAATTACATTTAATAGCATCATATGACAATAAGGAAAATAAAATTATAAACCATTACTCATTTGATAATAGCGGCAATCGTATTGGTGCAATAGAATTACTGGTTACCGATGAAGATTCTAATATAGATGTAGATTTCTCATTGGATTCAAGTAAAATTTTAATAGTCAACAAATTTGATCCTAATACAAAAAATGAAAATTGTAAATTAGATGCTTGTGTAATAGATAAAGATGGGAATTTGCAATGGAAGAAGTCCAGTTCACTAGGAAATTCCAAGGAATTTGATTTCAAAGCATTCAAAATTAATAATGAAGGTAACCTTTATGTCATTATGCAAGCATTATCTAAAAATGATGCATATTCTTACAATCTTTTTAATTTGAATAAAAATGGTTCACATACCACAAAGTTGGTCACAAGTGGGTACATCGGAATTGTAAAAATGTATGAAACAGAAGACGGTTGTTACCTTACAGGATTCAATTATAATTTAAAAAAAGGAATTCATGTTAATCCATTTTTAGTTAGAATAAATGATAAAAAGACTGAATTAATAGTACCTAACGAATCAATTAATGAAGACTATTTAGCACCGTTAATAAAAAATAAATTTTACAAAGATAAAGATGGTTGGTCTGGATATACTTCATTAGTACATGCTTGGAAAAATGATAAATCTGAGCACAGAATTGTATGGGAAGCTTCATATTTAAGCATTGAAAAAGTTGGAGGAATCCAGTATAAATACAATGAGTGCAAACATTACTTTATGTTTATTTACGATGCAAATGAAACATTGAAAGACATAAAAATTTGCCCAAAGGAATTGGCAACTGACGCTGATTACTTTATCTATCCGGTACAAAGTTTTGTTCAAAACGATATAATGTATGCTGTGTTTAATGAGCAAGAGAATAACATTAATCTTACTTCGATTGATAAATGGAAAAACAAAGGAGATCAAATACCTATTTTAAGAAGATTTAAACCAGATGGAAGTATCAAAGATATTAAGTTAAATAAAAACCTAAATAATCAAGGTGTGATTCCAAATGCATCCGGTTTAACTTCTGAAGGCAATTTGATATTTTACTTTGGCGAATTTAAATTTTTAAAAATTAAGGACTTTAAGATAGGTTTGATAAATATTAATAATTTTGAAAAATAACAGGATGTGGTTAGCTGAATTCAATTCATTGAATTCGAAATTCTCCAAAATATTCTAAATATTACATTGCCAAGTTTGACGCTGTGAATTATGGCTGAACGATCTCTACTGAAGCATAGATCGTTCAGTTATCTCTTATTCTCACAATCCTCTATCTTTGTAGCTAACAGTTGAGAAATGAGATGAGGAAAAAAATCAAATACTACCGCCTTATCTGGCTTAAACATGATTTGCCCGCGGGTCTTGCGGTGTTTTTTGTGGCCCTGCCGTTGTGTCTGGGCATTGCACTGGCCTCGGGTGCACCCTTATATTCAGGTCTGATGGCCGGAATCATTGGCGGCGTAGTGGTGTCTTTAATCAGTGGCTCGCAGCTGGGTGTTTCCGGACCTGCAGCAGGGTTAACAACTGTGGTGGCTGCGAGTATAGTTTCATTAGGTGATTTTAGGATGTTCTTGCTGGCGGTGATAGTCGCCGGAATGTTTCAATTGATTTTGGGCTTACTTAAATTGGGAAGCATCGCCCATTATTTTCCATCCTCGGTCATCAAAGGAATGTTGGCAGCCATCGGAATTATCTTGATTTCAAAACAAATTCCAATTGCACTGGGATATGACGAACCTGACTTTTGGAACAGTGGATTCCTGGGATTATTCTCTGAACACAAGTTTTTATTGAACTTCATTTCGTTCAACAAAAGTCTCACCACCGGTACGATCGTGATCACCATGCTTTCCCTTGGATTACTGATATTTTTCCAGGGAAAATATGCACACAAATTTAAATTATTACCTGCACCACTAGCGGTAGTTGTATTGGGAATTATTTTTAATCAGATTTTTTATCAGGCAACTTCGGATTACTCTTTAAAACACACGCAACTTGTTCAAATCCCCCATAATGTTTTTACACATATTGTTTTTCCCGATTTGTCTAAAATTTTTACCACCCACATCATTTGGATACAGGGAATGATCATTGGATTACTTGCAACTTTGGAGACTTTGTTGTGTGTAGAGGCGGTGGATAAGTTGGATAAAAGAAATCGCATCACACCGGTTAACCGAGAGCTTCTTGCACAGGGAATAGGCAACATTCTTTGTGGTCTGCTTGGCGCCATTCCCATCACCGCTGTAGTAGTACGTGGTGCTGCCAATGCAGATGCAGGAGGGCGAACCAAACTCGCTTCTTTCACCCATGGCATTCTACTCCTTGCTGCCGTTCTGGCTATTCCATTTTTACTCAATTTAATTCCTTATGCGTCTCTTGCAGCCATACTTTTATTTACCGGTTACCGCCTTACACCACCCAAATTATACAGGAATATGTGGAGCCTTGGATGGAGACAATTTTTTCCATTCCTGATCACCATTGTGATAATTCTTGCAACAGATTTATTAATCGGTGTCAGCATCGGATTGCTGATTTCCATTTATTTTATCATACAGAATAATTTCAAGGCAGAATACCGCATCAGTAAAAAAATGGCCCACGATACAGAAATACATTACATCAAACTCAACAGCAATGTAACCTTCCTGAATAAAGTAAATTTGCGGAAAGCACTCGACCTTATTCCAGAATACAGTGTATTGACGATTGATGGAAGTGAATGTAATTTTATCGATTACGACATCCTGGAGATTATAAGCGAATACGCCAACAAAGCACATGATCGCCACATCGAATTACATTTACATGGGATTGAAAAAGTAAATGTTACCGCTTTGCATTAAAACAAAAAAAAGTCCCGCAGAATATCTGCAGGACTTTAAAAATTAAAATATAATTTTTTTTATTTCACTTCTCCGCTTTCAGAGATTTTTACTTTTACGGAAGTTGCTCCACTGCGTGATCCCACAGCCTCCATTTTACTCACCACGTCCATTCCTTCAACCACTTTACCAAACACCACATGTCTTCCATCTAACCAAGGGCAAGGTACTGTAGTAATAAAAAACTGCGAACCATTAGTGTTCGGACCAGCATTGGCCATAGATAGTAATCCGGGTTCTGTGTGCTTGATGATAAAATTCTCATCATTGAATTTTTCACCATAAATGGATTTTCCTCCGGTGCCGTTGTGATTGGTAAAATCACCTCCCTGACACATAAATTGTGGAATGATACGGTGGAATCCGCTTCCCTGGAAGCCGAAACCTTTTTCTCCGGTGCACAACGCCCTGAAATTTTCAGCAGTGATGGGCGCAACGTCTGCGTAAAGTTCAAAAACAATTCGCCCTGCAGGCTGATCGTTGATGGTAATGTCAAAAAATACTTTTGGATTGGTAGTCATTTTTTTAGAAGCTTTTTGATTTTGGGCAGCAAGGTAACTTGATCCACAGAAAAGACTGGCCAAAACCGGTAAAAAAATATAGAGAATCTTTTTCATGATAAAAATTTTCCCTTAAACGTAATCGGAATTATATTATTGCATACTTCCTAAAAAATGTTTTCTGAACCAGGACTGCCAGAAACTAAACCTCAGGCCTTTCTATTCATAAATTTAAAGCTAATTTGCAGGTTCAAAACTTGTTTAAGACATGTCCTTCTCTGCCTCTGACAAAGCTTTAATAAATTCACTGTTGGTGTCCACCCTGGGATACTTTGTCGATGTATACGATCTCTTACTGTTTAGCGTAGTGCGTAGTAAGAGCCTTCGTGAATTGGATATACCGGAAGAAGCTCTGCTGGAATCAGGACTCAGCTTACTGAATTGGATGCTTATCGGGATGATGGCCGGTGGTGTCGTCTGGGGTATTTTGGGCGACAAGAAAGGTAGGCGCTCCGTTTTGTTTGGTTCCATCCTGATTTATTCTTTGGCCAATTTCCTGAATGCATATGTCACCGATGTAGGAACCTACAAAATACTTCGTTTGGTAGCAGGTTTTGGACTTGCCGGAGAATTAGGCGCCGGAATCACCCTGGTGTGCGAACTCATGAAGCCCGACAGAAGAGCTTATGGGACCTTGCTGATCACAGCCATTGGTCTATTGGGTGCTGTCTTTGCCGCATACATTGGTCAATATTACGATTGGCGGTTTGCGTACAAACTCGGCGGAATGATGGGCTTTGCCTTGCTTTTACTAAGGATAGGCTCCAGGGAAAGCACAATATTTGAAAAAAGTCAGGATCTAAACATTAGCCATGGGAATTTTCTACAGTTGATTACCCGGAAAGATTTGTTGCTGCGTTATCTGAAGTTAATTTTATTAGGCTTGCCGATATTTTTTGTCATTGGCATTTTGGTTACTGCAACGCCAGAATTTGCAAGGGCTTTTGGAATGAATGAGATTCCTGAAACCGGGTTCGCGATTATGATCAGTTATACCTTTATTTCTCTTGGCGATATTCTATGCACCTTTCTAAGTCAATTATTGAAAAGCAGAAAGAAGGCTCTGGCCATTTTTCTATGGATTAGTTTAGCTGGCATTTTGGTTTTTCTCTTGTTTCCAGGGCAAACCCCGCTGGCTTATTACTGGCATTGTGCCATCATGGGCATTGGCATAGGATACCTTTCCTTGTTGGTTACATTTGTTTCCGAACGATTTGGCACAAATTTGCGTGCAACCGCAACTATTTCTGCACCAAATTTTATCCGGGGATTGTTGCCTGTCTTCGTTGCTCCAATATTTCTGTACATAAAATCACAATCCGATCTCATTACTGCAGGAGTGGTGATGGGCATTCTCTGTACCATTATTCCTATGATATTGCTTTTATGGATTAAAGAAGATTATGGAAAATCTATGGATTGGGTAGAATAAATTTCTTTTTCTGGCCAATTAAAATCCATTCAACGAAACTAATTCCCGTTTGCTTATCCAAATTTTATTTCAGGAAATTAAAAGTAAATCAATTATTATTTTTAGTTTCGTAAATCAAACCATCTAAAACCATCTACACGTGAAAAATTTAAGTCTGATTTTACTCCTGTTTGCTTTTTGCTCAGGTTTTCAAAGTATTGCACAAACGAATGTGATTCGCGGTAAAGTGACCGATAAAATCAATGGAGAACCCTTACCAGGAGTCAATGTAGTGATTTGGTCAACCACCAAAGGGACAGTGACTGACCCGGATGGAATGTACACCATTGCTGCACCAGCCAATGGAAAACTTGAATTTACCTATCTGAGTTACGCAAGTCAAATTGTGGATATTGCAGGAAGAAATGACATCGACATCAGCCTCATGCCTACCAATTCAGAACTGGATCAGGTGGTTGTTGTAGGATCCCGAAGACCAGGAAGAATTCTTATGGAGTCCACTACACCGATTGATGTAGTGAATGTCAAACAATCCATTCAGACTACTGCACGTATGGATCTGACTTCTATGTTGAATTATGCTGCGCCTTCTATCAATTACAACAAACAATCAGGATCAGACGGAGCAGATCATATCGATTTGGCCACATTGAGAGGACTTGGACCTGACCAATCACTCGTACTGGTCAATGGCAAACGAAGACACCAGACTGCGTTTGTCTCCGTCTTTGGAACAAGAGGCAGAGGAAACTCAGGCACAGATTTGAATGCATTTCCCGTAGCAGCAATGGATCGTGTAGAAATTCTCCGTGATGGTGCATCCGCACAATATGGTTCTGACGCCATCGCAGGTGTGATGAATCTTATCCTTAAAAAAACTACAGGAGAACTTACTGCAAATATTGCATACTCCGGTTACTATGATAAAAAATTCAACCCTGCCTTTGAACCCGATCTCAACCAATACGTGTACGAAAACAAATTAGATGGAAACAGCATTTCTGCAGATTTGAATTATGGGGTCAAATTAGGCAAGCAGGGTGGTTTTGCCAATTTTACTTTAAATTATTTATCCCTCGGAAAAACCTATC
>Ga0268298_10000989_pt1 | contig 35138 bp, 51 predicted proteins | sample WWTPWeurt_MetaG_FD_194462 | JGI IMG/M metagenome (GOLD analysis project Ga0268298, IMG submission 194462) | Activated sludge microbial communities from WWTP in Nijmegen, Gelderland, Netherland - WWTP Weurt | ecosystem: Engineered > WWTP > Aerobic digester > Activated sludge | place...
CGGCGGCCTTTCTCACCAGTCGGAGCTACACCGAAATCCCCCAACTCGATTCCCGCGGCTGGATGGCAATGATCTTCCTCGGCATCTTCACCACGGGGTTGGCATACATCGCCTGGTTTGACGCGCTTGCGCAATTACCGGCCGCGCAAACAGGCGCCTTCCTTTTCATTGAACCGCTGACCAGCATGGTGGTCGCATCGGTCATTTTGAACGAGCAGGTCACACCCATTTCCATCATTGGCGGAGCGGTGATCCTCGTTGGCATTTGGCTGGTGAATCGGAAAGGATGAAGGATGAGAGCAAGGGCAACTCCAAAAGCATCAGCAGAAAAAACGGATAACGGTTGGAGATTGGGAATACAGCACGGGGATTCCCTTCACTATCGGGATGCCCAGCTCGATGACTATTCCCAACTGCCCAGGCATAAGTTTCCGCATCATTCCCTGACCTTGAGCCTGCGCGCGCGAGTCTCAAGCATTTCTGCCGCCGGGACATGGGGCTTCGGGCTGTGGAACGATCCGTTCGGATTATCGCTCGGGTTCGGCGGAAATCCCTTCCGCCTGCCTGCCTTGCCCAATGCCGTATGGTTCTTCCATGCTTCACCGCAAAACCATCTTTCATTCACCGACGGCAAACCCGCGCAGGGATTTCTGGCGCAGACCTTCCGCTCGCCGAAGTTCCATCCGCTGTTGATCCCCGCGGGGTTGGCGCTCCCCTTCTCGCGCAGATCGGCGCGGAAATTGATCAGCAAGGTCATCGCAGAAGACTCATCCGCACTCAGTGTGGATGTCACCCAATGGCATAGGTACAAGCTGCAATGGAGCCCAGACCGAGTCCGCTGGCATGTGGATGATGCTCTCGTGTTCGAGTCGCCTGTAAGTCCGAACGCTTCGCGGCCGCTGGGTGTCATCATCTGGATCGACAATCAATATGCAGCATTCACTCCTGAGGGAAAAATCGCGTTTGGAGTATTGGAGGGGAAGGATGAATGGCTTGAAGTGGAGAATATGGAATTAAATAAAGAGTAATAAATATAAAAGGCTCTGACAAAATCGTCAGAGCCTTTGCTTTTTTACCTTTTACTTCTCAACTATTAGTTTTGCGCTTTTTTCTTGGCGATTTGCATTTGAACAATCGCGTAGATCAAACCGATTCCGAGCGCGATCGCGCCAAGAGTGTTGATGTTGAGCGGCAAAGCGGATTCGTATTTGCGGGCAACGGTATCAAGCAAAATGCCAAGGATGAAGAGCCCGCCGAATAAACGGTTGTGATAAAAACAAAATCCCGAGAACCAGGTGGGCCAGAAGGCTTCAAAACCTTTGGGGGCAGAGTCGGGGCGCGGCTTGGTCAGCACAGCTACGGCATACATGGCGCGCTGGGCGGCAAAGACGACCAACAACATCAGCGTGGAGAAATATCCCGTGGCGACAAGATAGAAGATCACGCCGTAAGCGATCAAAATGGAAGCAATATTAGTGTAGCGCGCAAAGGTCTGCCCCACACGGACAGGGAAAGTACCCACGCCTTTCTGTTTATCGTCCACCATCTTATCGATATGCTTGCCAATGTTGATGCTGGCAACGCTCAAACCAAAGGGCACGCCCGCAAGCGCGACCTTGAATACATTTGAAATATCACCGCCATGCCCCAACGCAAGAACCGTGTACACGGCGCCGATCATGATCGGTCCCCAGATCAGGAAGATGGATAGTTCCCCAATCCCCCAATATTTGAAAGGCCAGGTGTAAAACAGTAGAACGAGGGCGCCGAAGGCAAACAACCCGATGATGAAGGGGTTGAACTGGGTATAGAACAAAGCGAACACGCCGGAGAATGTGGCAAGCACACCGCTGACAATAAACCACTTGATCTGGTTTTCCTTCGTCCAGAATTTTTGCACCAGCGGATGCACCCCATACTGCGTGCGGAAGTAATTGTCCTTATCCACGCCGCGCGAGAAATCGGTGTAATCATTGAGCAGATTGTTCGTGCCATGAGCAATGAACAAACCAAGGGTCACAATGATCCACGGCAGCCAGGAAAAATAACCATCGCGCCAGGCGAGGAAGCCCGCGATGATACAGGAATAGATCGTGACCGTGGTCACTGCGGAACGGGTGGCGATCAGCCATTTGGAGATGACATCGAGCGCTTCCCACTCTTTCTTGTCATCCATCTTAATGAGTTCCCATGTAGCCTTGCGCCACATGGCAAAATTGATATTCATACTCTCTCTCCTTGATTGGTGCTCGAGCCCTATTCGGATCCTCTTGCTTTCATGTTTATGAAGCGAATTGGCAAATTTCCATTCGGACACTCGTAAAAAATGATGAACGGCGGGATTATACAACTGTTTTGTGAAACGGGGTACTTTTGTCTGAATAATAAAAAAGGCATGGCAGAGATTTACTGTCATGCCTTTGGTGAGAAAAAATCAGGACTATGCCCAGAAGGTTGGCATAAAAAGCCGTAATGCCGCGTCAACGAGAAGACCGAACATGAAAAGCCCGCCGAACCTGCGGTTGTTATAGAAAGCATACCCCACGAAGTAAAGCGGCCAACCCAACTGTCCTTCGGGAGCGGTCTCAGGCTTGGGCTTTAAAAAGATGGGATAGATCTTCAAAAAAGCGGGAATGGCAAAGATAACGATCGCCATGACGGGCGTGAAGAATCTCGTGACGATCAAGTATGCGGTCAGGATATACGGCAGGATCATCATCGCCAGCACAGTGTAGCGCGCAGCCTTCTCACCGATCACGACCGGTAGAGTGTGGATCTTCTTCTGCGCATCCGGCAGGATCTTGTCGATATGCTTGCCAAAGATGACCGTCGTCACACCGAGCACATACGGCAGGCTGGCGATCGCCACCTGCCAATTCCAGTTACCGGTCAAAACATAATATCCGCCGCCGATCATGAGCGGACCCCACACTACAAGAACGGCGATCTCGCCCAAGGCCAGTCCCTTAAGCGGCCAGGTGTAGAACAACACAAAGAACGCGCCAAGTCCGAGCAACACCCATGTGGTGGAGCTGAACCCCGTGTACCAGATCAGATACAAGCCAAAGACCAATGCAATGAGTCCAGTGACCGCGAAGAAGGTCAGGTGTTGGCGTTTTGTCATCAGCCCATCTGCCACGGGCTGCGCGCCATACAGGGTGCGGTAATAATTATCTTTATCCACTCCACGCACAAAATCTGTGTAATCATTGAAGATATTATTACTGGCATGAGCCATAATAAGTCCCAAAACAAGGGCAAGCCACGGCAGGAAACTAAAAGAGCCGTCACGCCAGGCGAACAACCCGGCAAGGGCGGCGGAAATAAAGGTCATCACGAGCACCGCGGCACGGGTCGAGATCAACCACTTTGAAATAATATCAAGACCGTCCCACTCCTTCTTGGACACCTCCGGGATCACGGTCAACGCTTTCTTCCACATCGCAAAGTTCATAAACTTCTCCTTGATTTTTTCTTCAATTATAACCAATATAGTCTAATTTATCTAAGTTTCAGGGCGATCTTCCTAGCCCTCACCCATCTCAGGGAGCGGTTCAACCGGCTGCCGGCTTGCAATGTAATTTTCAGCCAGGAAAATGATCAGCGCCACCCATACGATGCCGAAACCGATCAATTGATTTTGGCTGAAGGGTTCCTTGTACATGAAGACACCGATCAGGAATTGCAGGGTCGGCGCAATGTACTGAAGCAGCCCCACCACCCAAAGTGGAATGGACCTAGCGGCAGAAGCGAACATGAGCAAAGGAACAGTGGTCACGATCCCGGCGCCGATCATAAGCAGATCAGAACCTGTGCCAGTGTGCAGGAAGGCGGCTGTGTTATTTGCTTCCACGAAGATCAAATATCCAAGGGCGGGGATGAAGAGGATCCCGGTCTCGACCGTCAGACCAAAAAGAGATCCCAGCGGAGAAAGCTTTTTCACAAGCCCATACAAGCCGAACGAAAAAGCAAGAGAAAGCGCAATGTAAGGCAGTCGCCCATAAACATAGGTCAGGTAGGCAACCCCAAGCGCGGCAAGGATAACGGGTACCCATTGAGCGGTCCGCAGGCGCTCTTTGAGAATGATAACTCCCAGAAGCACACTGATGAGCGGATTGATGAAATATCCGAGGCTGGTCTCCACAATAAATTCATGGTTAACCGCCCAAACATATAGGAACCAGTTGATGCCGATAAGTATTGCCGCAATGGTATAGATGCGCAGCACCTTCATTGTGATCGTTCCACGAAAATCAGACCATTGCTTTGATGCCGCGATGAACAACGCCAGAAGCAGGAAAGACCAGATGATGCGATGCCCGATCAGTTGAATGGCAGGGACATGATGCAAAAACTTCCAATAGATGGGAAAGAAACCCCAAAAGATATAAGCCCCAATTCCGTACAAAATTCCTTTGTTCATTTATTCTCCGATCGATGAATGAAGTGCAAAAAAGAAGACCTTGTTATTTGAGCAACAAGGTCTTTGAAGAGTGAAGAACGAAAAGCCTCATAACTTTCTCAAAAACCACTTACCCGAGACAACCTGCGCGATGTCACGCGCAAACTCTCCCGCAGTGGAATATCGATCATTGGGATCCTTTGCCATGGCTTTGGCAACCACTTCCTGCCAGACAGCAGGGATATTCTGGCGGACCTGCCTTACATCTGGAATCGGCAAATCCACATGGGCATTGATCATGGCTGTGGTCGAATCACTGGAAAAAGGCAGCTGCCCTGAGAGCAGCCGAAACAGAACGATGCCCAGCGCGTACACATCAGAGCGGCCGTCCATGGGAAGCCCCTGCACCTGCTCGGGACTCATGAAGGCGGGCGTTCCCACCAGCCAGGTCCCATCATCGTTCGTGATCATTGTGGATTTTGCAATTCCAAAATCGGAAAGGAAAATTTCGCCTGTGGAATCGTACAAGAAGTTCGAGGGCTTCACATCGCGATGAATGATCTTTCGGGCGTGTGCAGCATCCAAAGCGCCGGCAATACGAGTGAAGATGTGAGCGATCTCGGTCTGCTTCAACCCTTCGCGCTGGATCCGATCTGCAAGGGAACCGCCTGCCATGTAGCGCATGACGATATAGGGCTGTTGTCCATGCCAGCCAAAATCATAGATCGGCACAATGCATGGGTGTTCCAGGGCGGCGATCAACTCAGCTTCCTGCTGGAAGTATTCCCGGTACATGTCGTCGAGCGTCTGGTTCTGCATCAACACTTTGATGACAACATTCCGCTGAATGTAAGGGTCACGTGCGAGGAAAATTAATCCCATCCCTCCCTGCGCCAGCTCCCGCTCGACCTCGTACCTTCCGATTGTTGAAACGCTCATTTTTTTACGCTACCGATCTAAAATGAATTTTTGCTAGTATAGGTCAATTTGGGAGATATGACAACACCTCACTCCCAATCGATCGGTCGGCGACCTTGAAACCCGGCGTCGATGTCATGCCAAAACTGAATACTGCCCTCGCCGTATTGCCAGCACAAGTAAACTTCCGCGCCGTCACGCAAGGCAACAAAATCGATCAACCCAATGGTCAGGTCCTTCACTTCGATGCCCATATCCTGTATCTTGTGTAAAAGAGCATCGAGCCGGTCAAAGTCTGGCAGAAGCTTGCTCAGTTCCGGGTGACCGCCATTCCCAGCGGATTTCTTCACCACGGACCAAAACTCAGGCTGGTGCTCACGAATCCGTTGGCTGATATCCATCAGATCTTTCACCAACGGGCGGACAATGACCAGCGCTTCGTTTGCCTCTTTCGGAGTGTAGTATTTGGGCATGGTCTATTGGAATACGATCTGCCCGGTGTACATGCCCATGGAGCAGGTGAAGAACATGGTGCTCCCCTTGGCTTGCGCGGGGATGTTCACCTGTACCGTGCCGGTATCGGGAAGCAGCTGATAAAAATCGAGCGCCGGGATGACAAAGTCTCGCGCGCAGGAATAAGTTTGATCGGTGACAAGATTCAGCGTAAATGCGCGCCCGGCCGGTGCGGCAAGAGTACGCGGGAAGTATCCTTCGTTTGCCACTGTAAGGAAGATTTCTCCATCAGCAGCGGCGGGCTGTGCCGCAGCGGTCCCGTCATTGGATGGGAGCAGGTTTCGGGTCAGGTTTTGAAACGAGAACGGCGAACCCAGTATATTAAGTCCCCCATTCATGGTAACAAATCCCAAGACCAAAACGGTCACAGCAACAAATCGCATAAAGAATTTTTCCAACTTCGCGCCAAGCTCGGTGGTCAGGTAGGCGACAATAAAGAAGACCGGGCTGGTGCCAAGTGTAAAGGCGAACATCAACCCCGCCCCCACAGCCATGCTCCCGGTACCGAGAGCAGTCGCCATCATGGCTTGTGTCACACCGCAAGGAATGAAGACCGTGAGCACGCCGAGGAAGAGCGGGGTCACGGTATCGGTCCCTTTGGCGGTGCGGCGGATGTAGCGTGTAATGAACTTTGGCGGCTCGATAGAGAAGTATCGAAAAATGGGATGAACATTGAACATTCGCAAGGCATTACCCACCATGAAAATGCCGATCGCGATCATTAAGATGGCGCGTCCATTGGGGCTGAGCGTAAGATATGAACCCAGCCATCCAAGCAATGCCCCCAGCAAAGTATAGGCAACCAATTTAGCAGACAGAAAAAGAAAAATGGGAAATGCCGAGTTAGGCTGAATCGATCTCCGTTTTTTGTTGACCGATTGGGCTGCGTAATCCTGCTCGATCTGACGAGCGAGAGAACTGGCAAGCAACCCGCCTTGCACAGCCAGGCAGCTCAGTCCGCCTGTTGTAATCCCTGTGACGAAGGCAACCGCAAATTGGCTCCAAATGCTTGAGTTCGAATTAAGATTTGGGGATTGTGGGTTATCTTGAAAAAAGACCAGACCCATCGCAATGGCAAGAAAAATAATGCCGATCATGACGATGACCACAGGATCGACCGTTGTTTTTTGTTTTCCAGATGACATTTTTACCTCTCAGTGATAAATCATTCATAACGTTAAGTTTGGAGTACGTCAAGAAAGGTATTTTACATCTTAAAAACAAAAAAGCGAAAACGGCAGTCCGCTTCGCTGTTTATAGGCTGAGTAATTAAATTGTGGGCTACAAAAAAGAGGGATGGATCACGCTGCCACAGGTTCGGGATGATACCCGATCTCATGCGCCGCTTCGATGATCTGCTCAACGGTCAGTTTCGTCTCATCGAAGACCACTTCCATGGTCAGTTTTTTGTAACTGGCTGTGATGCTCTCCACACCGGCGAGCTCATCTTCCAATCCTTCGAGGTGCATCGCGCAGTTAGGGCAGGTCATATCGGGGACAGTAAATATTTTTTTCATATTTCGCATCCGTTTGGTAATTTATTCTTCCAGGTCAAAAACGAACTGGCTGGGATACATTCCCATGGAACAGGTGTAACGAATGATAGCACCTTTTTCCTGAGCGGGAATATCCATCGTAACACGTCCTGTGGTTGGCAATATCTTTTGGTATTCCAGATCAGGCACCACCACCGAGCGCGAACAAGCCTGCGTATTGCGGGTCACCCACTCGATTGATACTTCTTGATTCGCCGGCAAATGAAGCACCTGCGGAAAATAACCATTCTCAGTAACTTCGATCGATGTACCCGTCTGGGCTGGTAGCGCATAAGCCTGAACAATGCTGATGGTGCGGCTGATGGAAAAAGGTGCGCCGGAAAGGTTAAGCCCGGTATCCACTTGAACCAAGCCCATTATCAACATGGTCACCGCCACGATTCGAGTAAAGTTCTTCTCCATGGCAGATCCAAGCCGGGTGGCAAAATATGCGACCGAAAAAAACAGAGGGGAAGTACCCAGAATGAAGGAAAACATGAGCATCGCACCCTGAGTCGGTGATCCGGTGCCGAGGGCTGTTGCCATCATAGCTTGTGTCACGCCGCAGGGCAGAAAAAGTGTCAACGTGCCGAGCAAGATCGGGGTAAAGAACGAAGTACCGTTCTTGGATTTACGTCGAATATAACGGGTCAGGGAGGATGGCGGCTCGATCACAAAGAAGCGGAAAATGGGGTGAACGTTGAACATTCGCAATCCATTTCCGATCATAAAGATTCCGATCGCAAAATACAAGATCGCGCTCATCAAAGGAGTCAGTTGAAGGACCATTCCCAGTGAACCGAGGAGATATCCAAGAATGGTATAGGCGATCAATTTCGCCAGAAGAAAGAGAAGGATCGGTTGAGCGATATGCGGTTTGAATTTGCTGGTAGAGCCTGAACCATTGTGCGCCAGCATGTCTTGTTCGATCTGATGAGCGAGCGTACTGGTTAGCAGCCCTCCCTGCACCGCAAGACAACCCAGCCCGCCGGTCGTCAGCCCTGTGATGAATGCAACAAATAGGTTCATATTTATCCTCGCAAATATCTGGTGAAATGAAAACAATGTGATAAAAAGTAAGAAATTACGCCAATCTTATCATGATTTTTCATATCGAATAGGATTTACAGGATAATTTTCACTGCACATGTGTAATTATTATTTGTGAAATTTGTCAGTAGTTTTACGGAAAGAAGTAACTTAGTGTCAATAATAATAAATGATAGGATTAATTAAATATTATCAAATATTATCAAATCACTCTAAATATCACAGGAGGCTCTAATGAAAAAAGTTTTGTTCGTCAGTTTGGTTCTTGGTCTGTTGCTGGTTTCAATGCTTGCGGGTTGCGGTCCGGCTCCTGCTCCTTCCATTACGGTTGAAAGCGGCTGGGGACGCCCTTCTGCGACCATGCCAACCGCCGGCGGTATTTTCCTGCTGGTTAAGAATAGCGGCACCGCTGCTGACCATCTTGTTTCCGGCTCAAGCCCGGCATGTGGCTCGATCGAATTGCATGAAATGGTCATGAAGAGCGATGGCACGATGGGAATGAATTTGTTGGATAAGCCGATCGAAGTCCCGGCTGGCGGACAGGTGGAATTAAAGCCCGGCGATCTGCATGTGATGTGCATCATGAAGAAAGATGATGTCTTCACTGTTGGTGCGACGATCGACCTGACTCTGGTCTTCGAAAAATCCGGTGAGATCACAATTCCGGTAGAGATCCGCGCCGAATAACCAATCGATAATAAAAAGCCCGAAGCGTCGAGCTTCGGGTTTTTTATTTCAATGGTCAGAAATGAATTTATAACTGGATAAGCATCATTCGGTTCAGGTTTTTCTGAGCGTTCGGAAAGTCCATCACATCGCCGCCAAATCCCTGAGAAAACCGGGCGGCATCTTCCCGATTTGAAAAACTCAAAATAGACGGACTGCAACACAAAGTGACGCTGCTATTCAACACAAACCAAGCCTGGCTGACATTAAGCATTTTGCCATATACAAAATCGATCGTCATGACCGTGTTGATGTTCGGTGTGTTGGATAAGGCCATTAATCCGCAGTGAGAACAACAGGCAGACAATTTCTTGCCGTCTTTTTGCTCAATGATAAATGTGGTTCGGGCATTCGTCTCGCCCCTGCATTGCACACAACGGGACGGTAATGCTTCAACCTGGCTAATGCCCCCTGGAATTTTTGCGACCAGTCCCAATTGAGAAAGTTCCTGAATTTCACGGTAGGCAGTTGCCTGCGAAATCCCGGTCGCCTGACGAAGTTCTTCGATCGATAGATCCCTCTTCTGCTCTACCAATTTGAGTATCTCTCGTTGGCGTGGGGTTAAGTTTTTCATCATTGACTCCTTGCGTAACTCGTGATAAAGTTAGATAAGTTTATCATTATTTATCAAATTTTATCACCTGTATCTTTTGATTTTGTTTAGATTTTAGTTCACAAATTGTAACAGATTCATTCTTAAATAAGCTGTCAATAATATATTTTTTAAAATCGTAATTTATGATCGGAGGTCCTTATGACTCAGGAAAAATCGAACAAACATCGTTTTGAAACTCCCCACCGAGTTCTCGTGGTCAACCGCGGGTCGCTTCTCGATGAAGGTGTCATTCGCTTAATCAGTTCGAATGATGATCTGGATGTTTCAACTGTCGATTTCGAGAATGAAGAAGTATTGTTTAATGATATCGTCTCGAGACTTCCTGAAGTAGTTGTCATGGGACAAAATGGCGGCGTTCGGTTCGATCGGCTTTACGAGTTATTGACCAGTTTTTCCACACTCGAAAAACTGCGCATGATCATCTTCCATTCAAACGAGAACTCTGTGGACATTTTCTCCAAGAAGTGTTCCAACATGACCCAATGCGCCGATTTCGTCCAACTTGTTCAAGGTGGTGATTGAGCTAAATCAAAGAGGGCGCAGGGTGTCTACCCTGCGCCCTCTTTTTCATTTACGGGGGTATCTTATTTGATGTTTCAAGAAAGTTATTCAACATCAATCACAAAGTCAACCTGTTGAATCTTGCCATTTATTACATATTCAAGCCATACCTTATATCTGCCCGAATCTGGGAATTCGACCGGAATGGAAAGCGTTCCGTTTTCGAGCACATACGAAGGATGAAGGAATGTCTCCAAGTCCTGATCGACGAGGTAAATGACAAAATAACCGCCAGACATGGTTGTTACATCGCTTGTAACGTTCATGCCCTGAGAGTCTAGCATTTCAAAATATATATTATTTTGCTCTCCTGATTTCAACGCGCCATCAAATTTTAAATTAATGGTCATGTTGCTATCCGAGCGAGTCAAAATGGGCTCAGGTAAAACCACTGGATCTGTACGGGCTGTGCCCACGTTAATAGGCACTGCGCGTGTCAGAGGACTTCCGCCGATCGGCTCAAAATCGACAAAGACAACATATTCGCCTTCCGTCGGAAACACCACCTCGGGTTGGATGAATTTAAGGTCTTCCTTCTGTTCGTCGATAATTGAAGGTGTCGGGGTGAATTGAACGACAGGTGTCGGGGTCGGCGTAATTCCCGGCATCCCCATCCCCATGTCTGAACCTGGATTCAATGCATGAGCAAGGTAGGGGTCTACAACGGCGGGATTTGCCTCTATAAAGGACAAGTCCCTTGGCACAATGGCCACATAAGCAAAGTAAATGTAATTTCCAAAAGGCTTGGACTCGAAATTGGTAAAGGAATTTCCAAACTGATCCACAATATCAATGTAAAGTCTGGTTGGTTTCCCAGCTTCGATCGGCTCGATCGGCTTATAGACCGCATTCAAGACCAGGTTAGCCATGAGCGCATTTTGAGGATCACCTTGTTCCTGTAATCTATTCACAGTGAAGTAAACAAAAAGGATCAAGGTCACAGCAACGCCGGCTAAAAATGGAGCAAGTTCCATGACCTGCCGCGCACGTGTCTTCGGCGCGGTGTTCGCGTCGATCTTATATCCACGCAGCCGCAAACTATTCGAAACCACAAGCACGCTGCTAAATGCCATCGCACCGGCTGCCAACATCGGATTCAAATAACCGAACGCCGCGGCAGGGATGAGTACCACATTGTAGAAAAACGCCCAAAAAAGATTTTGTTTGATCGTGGCGAGCGTTTGGCGTGAAAGAGAGATCGTGCGCGCAACACCGCGCAAGTCGCCGCTCATTAAAGTTACCGGAGCAGCAGCCATGGCCACATCAGTGCCTGTGCCGATCGCAAGCCCAACATCCGCCTGAGCGAGCGCAGGTGCATCGTTCACTCCATCACCAACCATGGCAACCACAGTTTTGGTCTTGGCGTTGCCGGCTTGTAATTTCTTCACTTCACTCGCTTTACCTTCGGGCAAAACCTCTGCCAGAATTTGATCAATGCCAACCTGCTTTGCGATCGCCTCGGCCGTCTTTTGATTATCACCGGTGATCATTGCAACTTTCAAACCCATCTTGTGCAGATCTGAAATTGCTTCCTTCGAACTTTCCTTGATCGTATCCGCAACCGCGATGACTCCCGCGGCTTTTCCATCCACCGCAACCAGCATCGCTGTTTTCGCTTCAGTTTGGAGACGCTCCAAATGAGCCTCGAGCGAACCCAATTGAATTCCCCTTGCCTCGAACATTCTCTTATTCCCGACAATGACGGTCTTGCCCTCGACCTCAGCCTGAACGCCATGCCCGGCTTCTGCTTTGAAACCGGCAGGTTCCACCAATTTCAAACCGCGGGTTGTAGCCTCAGCCCAGATCGCCTCGCCAAGCGGATGCTCGCTTCCTTTTTCGACCGAAGCCGCAAACCGTAACAGGTCATCTTCACTCCATCCCCCAGTGACTTCAACATCGGTTACGGCGGGCTGTCCCTTGGTGATGGTACCGGTCTTATCCAGAACGACCACACCAACTCTTCCCGCCCGTTCCAACGCTTCACTGGTGCGGAAGAGGACTCCCATCTCCGCGCCCTTGCCAGTACCAACCATGATGGCTGTCGGCGTTGCAAGACCCATGGCGCATGGACAAGCGATGACCAACACAGCCACCATATAGATCAATGCCCGAGTGAAATTATCCACTCCAGCATTGGCAGGCAAAGCGGGGCCAAAGAAATACCAGGCGGCAAAGGTCAAAAGAGCTGTGCCGATCACAAAAGGCACAAAGATCGCAGAGACCTGATCTGCTAATTTTTGAATGGGGGCCTTACTTCCCTGTGCATCTTCGACCAATTTGATGATCTGCGCGAGTGCGGTTTCCTTGCCGACCTTGGTCGCTTCAAACTTTAGCAAGCCAAGCTTATTGAGCGTGGCTCCAATAACCGGATCACCGGGTTTCTTCTCAACCGGCAGTGACTCCCCCGTCAGCATGGATTCGTCGATCGTGCTTCTACCGTCTACAACCACCCCATCCACAGGAATGGTCTCACCGGGTTTTACAACCACCACATCCCCCACGCGCACATCATCGGCGGGGACTTCCGCCTCCACCCCGTCTCGAATCACACGAGCGGTCTTGGCACGCAATCCCATCAATTTCTTGATCGCTTCAGAAGTTCGCCCTTTGGCGCGCGCTTCCAAAAACTTGCCAAGTTTTATGAGTGTAATAATGACCGCAGCAGTTTCGTAGTAGACATGCCCGACAAGGACGCCGAAAGTGATCGGCAGCGAATAAAAGAACGCCGCAGAAGAGCCCATCACGATCAGGACGTCCATATTGGCCGACTTGTTACGCAACGCCTTAAACGCACCGACATAATACTGCCAGCCAACATAGAATTGAACCGGCAGCGCCAGCGCCAACATCAGCCATCCAAACCACGGCTGGGCTTCACGCATCCCCCCCATCAAGGCTTCCTTGTAAAAGAAATCGGGCAGCAGGCTGAAGTCCTTGCTCATGGAAAGAATGAACAAAGGCACGGTAAATATCAAACCAATGACCAGCAGCCTGCGCTGCTCATTGATCTCATGTTCACGAGCAGCCGCTTCCACGTCCTCAGCTTCACCGCCCAACTCCAACGCCTCGAACCCCGCGGAAGAGATCGCGCGGCGCAGCTCAGCCTGAGTGACAATGGTCGGCACATATTTCACACGTGCCTTCTCGGTCGTGTACGTGACCTGCGCTTCGAGCACACCTTCAATTCGAGCCAACGCCTTTTCAAGGCGGCGGGCGTCGTTATCATCTGCAAGGCGCTTGATGACAAGCTCCGCTTCACCTGTGGCAACACCATATCCTGCGCGATTGACTCGCGCAATGACCTCGGTCAGTCCCAGTTTTGAAGAATCAAAATCCACGGTTGCACGCTCGGAGGATAAATTCACCACCGCAGTTTGCACACCGTCCAATTTCTTCAGATTGCGCTCCACTGTGGCCACACAATTCGCGCAGGTCATGCCAGTGATCGGTAAAGTCAATTGCTTTGTGTCACTCATAATCGCCTTCCAGTAAAAAGGTTGGTTCGAAACTCAAACGGAAGAAACTACAATTGGATCAGTTCCTCGACCGGGTAATTGATCTCAGCCAGCAAATCCTTGATCTTTTGCTCGTCGGCCGGGGTCTCAAAAGTGATCACAACTTTTTTGCTTTCGATCTCGGCTTTCACGGTCTGCACACCTTGCAAGTCAGACACTTCATTCTCGATCGTACGGGTGCAATGTCCGCAGGAAATGGCAGGGACGGAATAAGTTACAGTGGTCATTTTTTTCTCCTTGAATTTATTGATGAAACAAAACGTTGACAGATCAACGCTATACCTTGGTGGACATTTCAAATACTTCGGTGATCTCTTTCAGCATGCGTTCACGTTCTTTTTTGTCGCTCCCCTGGATCGCGCTGATCACACACGAATTCAAATGCTCTTCCAAAATCTTCGAGCTAACTTTGTTTAGCGCGGCCTCGATCGCCTGGATCTGGCGGATCACATCAATACAATAAGAATCTTCCTCTACCATGCGAATTACCCCACGCAGGTGTCCTTCCACGGTTTTTAATCTTCGAAGTGTATTTTCGTTTTCCATGTCTTCCTCAGGCTATACAGATTTCGTTTCGATTTTTTCCTACCCCCCCCCAGGGGGGTAGGAATACCTAAAATATACTTGATGCCCAAACTCGCGTCAATATGACAAATGTCATCGGGAATCAGATAAAATAATCAGATGAATCGCATCTTTCTTAAATTGGGGCTGGTCATGCTGCTATTGGCAGGCTGTACCCCGAAAGCTCAACCAACGCCCGATCTTGCTCAACAGATCAATCAACTGGTAGCGGCCACTATCATTGCCCTCCCAACCGCAGCCCCTCTCCCAACATATACGCCCTACCCAACGTCAACCCCTTTTGAACTGGCAGGGCTCTTCTGCGAATATCAATTTTGCATCGGTCATCCGACCGAGGTCACCTTTTTTGACCTAAGCGCACAGAAGAATCCATTATCCCCCAGTAACTACGAACTGGGAATTCTTGCCGCCGTTAATAACAGCCTCTACATTCAGTTAATCTGGCAACGGTCGCCCGGCGTGACCGACCCGCAATTTCTGCTGGATCTGATTCTGATCGGACAGGCGGATACACGCATTGGCGATCCCGAAGTCAGGTTGGAACGGGGCATGAACATAGTCTATTCAACCATCACTTCGACAGCCACCGTGCTCCCAAACGGCGGCGCTGGTGCATGGGTCTGCGGAGACCGGGTTTTTGCCTGGAAAGCCTACACTGAGCAGACAGAGACCGCGCGAACGCTATTTCAGGATGCCTTTGCAAGATTCACTTGCGGACAAAATCCATGAAATCCACAGATGAGATCATAATCCGGCATGCAGAAGGCTCAGATCTTTATGCCTTTAGAGACCTACGGCTGGAGGCACTTAAAAATCACCCCACGGCTTTCGGTTCAGATTACACGGAAAATTCATCGAAGCCTATTACATACTGGGAGGAGAGATTAAAGATCAACAGCGCCGAGCAAGCCATGTTTTTCGCCGAACAAAATGCTGGTTTGATCGGCATGGCGACCATTGTCCGTGGTTCCTCAAAAAAAAGTTTCCACACAGCGAACATATATGGGATATATGTCAAACCTGATTGGCGCGGAAATCATATCGCAGAGAAGCTTGTGCGAACCTGTTTAAATTGGGCTGTAGAGAACGGAATCATTGTCGTCAAATTGGCCGTGGTCAGTGATAACCGACCTGCCATCCGTTGTTACGAGCGTTGTGGATTCATCCCTTATGGCACGGAACCAAAAGCCCTCAATTACGAGGGCCGGTTATACGATGAGTATTTAATGTCGATCGAACTTACATCCCAAAACTGAGATCACATTCCCAGTTTTTTTGCCTCGTTCCAGAACAAATCCATTTCTTCCAGGGTCATATCAGATAGGTTTCTGCCCAGCTTTTTTGCGGAGCGTTCTACGTACCCAAACCTTTTCTTGAATTTGAGATTCGTACCTCGAAGTGCAGATTCGGCATCCACTTTCTGCCAGCGCGCAAGATTGACCAGCACGAAGAAAAGATCGCCCAATTCCGAGGTCACCTCATCAAGGCCCTTCGCCGCCTTGATTTCCTCGATCTCTTCGCGGATCTTATCCAGCACACCATCGACTGACGGCCAATCAAACCCGACTCGCGCAGCACGATCCTGGTATTCCTGCGCCTGTGTAAGGGACGGCAAAGCGGCGGGAACGCCGTCTAATACCCCTTTGTCTTCTTTCCTGCCGCTTCTTTCCTTCTCCTTTAATTTCTCCCAGTTCTGCAAAACACCATTCACATCCGATAATTCGACATCGCCAAATACATGCGGATGCCGGCGCACGATCTTGTCATAAATGCCTTTGATGACCGTGGTCATGGAGAATGATTCCGTCTCACTCCCGATCTGCGAATTTAGCACGATCTGCAGGAGCAGGTCACCAAACTCCTCGCGCATGCCATCGTTGTCATTCTCATCCATGGCAGATAATGCCTCATACGACTCTTCAAGTAAATGAGTCCGTAGGGATTGATGGGTCTGCTCCTTATCCCACGGGCAGCCATCCGGCGCGCGCAAGTGAGCAACGATCTCGGCAAAGGATTCAAACGATGTACCCTCCCCCAGCGCAGGGATATATAGGCAGGAGACAGTTTTCGAATCCAAACCTGCCGGCTGTAACCTGCCCAGCGCCTCAACCTTCACTCCAGAATTTTCGACCTGACTCACTTCATGTTCCTTTGGATACGCAGCCATCAGTACTTTTTTCACCTGAGAGAAGAGTTCCAGTGAATTGATCCCTACAAGGAGCGCCGGCATGTCCGGCGGAAAGGGCGGGACATGCGCGGATGAAAGGGTATGCGCTTCGAGCAGGGTCAGCTTTGAGGGCGGCGTGATTCGCAGCGTCTCAAAAACAGAAGAGATCAAGTTGAAGTCCATGTTCAAATCCTTTAAAACAAAACGTAATGCGTGCACAAAAGTGTATCACGCATTACGTGGCAACGCTCCAGAATGGAAATGGTTTAGCGTTTGGTGTAAGTGGGAGCCTTGCGGGCTTTCTTGAGGCCTGGCTTTTTGCGTTCCTTGACGCGGGCGTCACGGGTGAGCAAGCCCTTCTTGCGCAGAGCAGCAGTCCACTCGGCGTTGATGAGCTGGAGGGCGCGGGCAATGCCAAGGCGAACAGATTCAGCCTGACCGGTGGTGCCACCGCCGTTGACCAAAACGCTCACATCGTACTTTGCCGCATCCTGCCCTACCACGCCGAACGGGCGAAGGATGTCTTCAAGATCGCCCATGCGGGTGAAGAAGGCAGCGCCTTCTTTTTCGTTTACGGTGAATTTGCCGCTGCCGGTCATCAAGCGCACGCGGGCGGTGCTTTCCTTGCGACGGCCAATGCCTTCATAAAATTGAGCCATATTCTCTTACCTCTTTATTCCGAAACTTTCGGAGTCTGCACCTGGTGCGGGTGATTAGGTCCAGCGTAGATCTTCAAACGCTTGAGGGTGGCGCGTCCCATGCGGTTATGCGGGAGCATGCCCCACACGGCATCACGCAGAGCGCGATCAGGATGCTGCGCCAACTGATCCTTCAAGGAGATGCTCTTCAAGCCACCAGGGTAACCGGAGTGACCATAGTAGATCTTGCTTTCCAGTTTACTGCTGGTGCGGGTGCCGGTTACCGTAACCTTCTCGGTATTTACGATCACCACAAAATCTCCCATCTCCACACCAGGTGTGAAGGTCGGCTTGTGTTTGCCAAGCAGAATGTGCGCAACGCGCGCGGCGAGGCGTCCTAGGTTCTGCCCTTCGGCATCGATTACAACCCAGTCACGCTGAATTTCAGCGGCTTTCGGATAGTATGTTTTCTGTTGCACTTTCGTCACTCCGTTTCATAATCTATTCATGTGATCCATACGTTACTTCAACCAGTGTCAACCCATGCGCGGGAGCCAGCCCTGCGAGAAGCGCGCCATGCTTTGTTAAAGCATGTTGAACTTTTTCCACCGGACATTTTCCCTGGGCAACGGACACCTGCACAAAAACCAGTCTTCTCACCATGCGATATAAGAACGCATCCGCCGTGACTTCGAACTGCCACTCCCCATCGGGCATTCTCTTCCAATCGGCTTTTGTCACTGTCCGGACGGTCGTCCCTTTGGGGGTTGTCCGTGAACCGAATGCGGCAAAATCATGTGTGCCGAGGAAGATGCTTGCATTCTGAACAAGGGCATCTCCATCTACTTGCGGCCAAACCCGCCACAGGAATTTCTCGCGCAACGGGTCACGCAGCGGGGAACAAAACATCCTGTAACGATATTGACGTGAGACGGCGTCGAAGCGCGGATGAAAATCCGCCGGAGCCGGGACCAAGTCTCTTATGACAAGATCCGCCGGGAGGTCTGCATTGAGCGCCCGCAGGAGTTTTTCCTCCGGATGAGCCCATTCAAAATCAAATGCAGCAACCTGCCCCGTCGCGTGGACTCCCGTGTCTGTTCGCCCGGCCATGATGACCGTCCGCCCAGACCAACCCAGATTGCGGAGCGCTCTTTCCAACTCGCCCTGCACTGTGCGGGAGTTCGCCTGAACCTGGCTTCCGGTAAAACCGGTGCCGTCGTAGGCAAGGATCACTTGGTAACGTGCCATAAAGCTGTCAGCCCTTGTGGTGATTTCGGGCTGATCGCAAAATGTTTCTTACTCTTCCACCAATTCCAGAATGACCATCTCAGCCGCGTCACCGTGGCGGGGTCCGAGCTTCATCACGCGGGTGTAACCGCCGGCGCGATTTGCAAAGCGCGGGGCGATCTCGTCGAACAGGCGCTTGATGATCTGGTTGTCGCCTAACTTGGAAACAGCAAGGCGGCGGGCATTGACCTTTTCCATGTCGGTGCCGTTGGCGCTGTTGCGTGCAAGCGTGATCAAGCGTTCGGCTTCGCCGCGAATGGCAGCAGCCTTGGCTTCGGTGGTTTGAATCCGCTCATGTGTGAAGAACTGTTTGATCAGGTTGCGCCGAAGGGCGATACGTGCGCCCTTGGTGCGGTTTAATTTGTAACCAGCTACTGAATGTCGCATCTCTTAACTCTCCGAGGATGTTTCGTCTTTCATGAAGCCCTTTTCACGCATCTTGTCGCGAAGTTCGTCGAGACTCTTTTCGCCAAAGTTGCGGATGGACATGACCGCGGTCTCGCCCTTTTCGAGGAGGTCGAGCACATCACCGACTGTGGTGATCCCGGTGCGCTTCAATGAATTGAATACACGCACGGAAAGGTCAAGGGCTTCCACCGGCGTTTCCGCCAGTTCACTGCTCAAACGGCTTCCCGAGGATTCACGCTCGATGGCTACCGCCAGCATTTCTTCATTGATGCCAGCCACATAGCGCAGGTGGTCAATGAGGATGCGGGCTGAGGAGCTCAGAGCGCGTTCCGGCGAGATGGTGCCGTCTGTCCAGATTTCCAAAATCAATTTATCGTAATTCGTGCTCTGTCCCACACGGGCAGAGGCCACTTCCCAATTGACCCGCTTCACAGGGCTGTAAATTGCATCCACCGGAAGTTCTCCGATGGGCATATGCCCGGCGCGTTCGCTTGACGGGGAATATCCACGGCCGCGTTCGACCATGAATTCGATGTCAAGCTTGGTCTTGGGTCCATCCACTGTAAACAGGTACAGGTCAGGATTGACGATCTCGATCTCTGCCGGGGGAACAATATCGGCGGCAGTCACCGTTCCTTCGCCGCGCACCTCGAGGTGCATGCGGGCGCTATCCACGCCATCCATCTTGATGCGGATCTGTTTGACCTGCAACATGACTTGAATGACGTCCTCTCGTACGCCGGGAATGTCGCTAAACTCATGCAAGACATCCGCCACACGGATAGAGGTGATAGCATTACCCTCCAGAGAGGAAAGCAGGACGCGGCGCAGGGCATTGCCCAACGTCACGCCGTAACCGCCCTCTAGCGGGCTAATTGTGAATTTGCCATAGTTTCGAGCTTCAGCTTCGCGCTCGATCTTCGGCATAACCATGTTCGTGATGATACCCGTCACGGTTCACCTATCCCTTTTGATAATGCGCCGGTTCAGGATCGATCTTTTGGTCCCGAACCGATGCGCAACTGGAGGAGGATTAGCGTCTGGAATAGTATTCGACGATCAGTTGTTCGTCGAGACTTCCGTCAATTTCGGCACGTTCAGGCATGCGGGATAATGTTCCGGACATACCTTTGATATCGCGGTTGAGCCAGCTCGGGGTGGTGCGCTTCTCAGCGTAGTCGCCCAAATCTTTGAAATAGGTCAATTTATTGGAGCCTTCGCGCACGCTTACAACATCACCTTCACCAAGAAGAGTGGAGGGGACATCGTTACGGCGGCCATTCACAGTGAAATGACCATGGGCGACCAACAAACGAGCCTGCGAGCGGCTGGAGGCGAAACCAAGGCGGTACACCACGTTGTCGAGGCGGGACTCAAGGATCTGAAGCAGGTTCAAACCGGTGAGACCGCGGCGAGTGATCGCGGTGTCATAATAGCGGCGGAACTGCCGTTCCATGACGCCGTAAATGCGGCGGGCCTTCTGCTTGGCACGCAATTGGCGTGCAAAGTCGGAAGCGCGGCCGGTTCCCATCCCCTTGCCACCACCACGACCAGCAGTTCTTCCATGCTGGCCAGGGGCAAAGTTGCGCTTCTCAAAAGAGCACTTGGGGGTGAAACAGCGCTCACCCTTCAGGAAAAGTTTTTCACCTTCGCGTCTGCAAAGCTTACAAACTGGACTTAATGATTTAGCCATATCTCAGCAACCTCACCTATTACACGCGTCGCTTCTTCGGAGGGCGGCATCCGTTGTGCGGAACCGGTGTAATATCCGAGATCGAGCGTACTTTCAATCCCATGGCCTGTACGGCGCGAATAGCGTTCTCGCGTCCGGGACCAGGTCCTTTTACAAAAAGATCAACTTCCTGCAAGCCCAATTGCTGGGCAGCCTTGAGAGCCTGTTCGGCGGCAAGGCGGGCTGCGAAGGGTGTGCTCTTGCGAGAGCCCTTGAAGCCTGCGGAACCGGCAGAACCCCAGGAAACAGTGTTCCCTTCGGTGTCTGTAACGGTCACGATCGTGTTATTGAAGGAAGCAAAGATATGAACCTGTCCGGAGGACAAGGTGCGCTTCCCTTTTTTGGCGCCTGTGGCGCGTCGGGTGGAACGAACACTTTGAGCCATTTTTTTCTATACCTTTCGGACAGGATTACTTCTTCGCGCCCTTGCGACGACCGCGGCCGGCAACCGTCTTCTTGGTACCCTTGCGGGTGCGCGCATTGGTTTTGGTGCGCTGACCATTAACGGGCAGGTTACGGCGATGGCGCAAGCCACGATAGGAGCCGATTTCGATCAGGCGCTTGATGTTCAATTGAACCTCACGGCGCAGATCGCCTTCGACCTTGTAGTTCTTGGAAATATATTCGCGAATGGCGGCAACATCCGCTTCGCTTAAGTCTTTGATACGCGTATCAGGATTGACTTTGGTTTGAGCCAAAATCTTCTGAGCGCGGGTCGGTCCGATACCATAAAGGTAGGTCAGTCCAACTTCAACCCGCTTATTGCGGGGCAGGTCAACACCTTCAATTCTCGCCATAGGTCACCACACTAACCCTGTCTCTGTTTATGTTTTGGATTTTCGCAAATGATGAAAATAATTCCCTTGCGCCGTACAATGCGGCACTTGGAGCAACGCTTGCGAATGGAGGGCGAAACTTTCATTATCAATCTCCTTACTTGCGGCTTGTCTCTTGACAGCCAAAGTTCTAATTATACAGGCTATTTTTCTATCCGTCTATACTTTTCACGGTCATCCTGTGGGGTTCAATCACAAGACAGTCAGGATGAGAGGTTCTCCTTCGGTGACGGCCACCGTATGTTCAAAATGTGCCGTCAAGGAACCATCAGCAGAGACAACCGTCCATTTATCTGGCAGGACGCGGGTTTCGTGCGTCCCAATAAGCACCATGGGCTCGAGAGCAATGGTCACGCCTGGGCGAAGGAGCAACCCGGTTCCCGGGATGCCGATGTTCGGCACCTGCGGTCCTTCGTGCATGTTTCGCCCGACGCCATGTCCCGTATATTCGCGGGTGACATGGAGACCACGACTTTCGACATATTGCTGAATCGCCGCCGAGACATCACCAGTGCGTTTGCCTTTGCGCATCTTATCGATGCCGGCATACAACGCACCTTCTGTGACCTCAAGCAGTTTCGCGGCTTCAGGGGAGATGTCCCCCACTCCGGCGGTGAAAGCGGAGTCGCCGACGAAACCTTCAAAGACCGTGCCGCAGTCAATCGAGACTATATCTCCATCCTTCAACTTGCGTTTGGGATGAGGAATACCATGAACCATCTCGTCGTTGATACAGACGGTGATGGATGCTGGGAATGGTGGACGACCATAGCCTTTGAATGGCGATATGCATCCGTGTGACTTCAGCACTTCCTCAGCAGCCGCGTTGAGGTCGGCGGTCGTCACACCGGGTTGTAAACGTTCCTTTACTGCTGCCAGAACAGTTGCATTAATGCGTCCCGCTTCGCGCATGGTCTTCAACTCTGCAGGGGTCTTAATATTGATCTGGCGTTCCCAACTCATTTAATAAACCTACTTTTCAACAGGGGCAAGCCCCTGCATACTCACAAATAATTACTTTTTCAGGGCTGAGAGCAGTTCTTCAGTAACCTGTTCCACTGCCGCCATGCCGTTTATCTCGCGTAACTTACCTTGTTTACGGTAGTACTCTACGAGAGGCATGGTCTGTTCAAAATAAACATGGATCCGCTTTGTCACAGTTTCCACTTTATCATCATCGCGCTGATAAAGCTCAGAGCCATCCACATCGCAGATACCTGCTTTTACTGGAGGGTTGAACTTCTCATGGTAGATGTGACCCTGAGCCCGGCATGACCAACGTCCGCAAACTCTTTCGATCAGGGTCTGTTCATCAGCAGTGATGTACGGAACCGCATACACACACTCGCCATACTCAACAAGCGCCTTTTCAAGAGCAACTGCCTGGGCCGGCGTCCGTGGAAATCCGTCAAGGATCGCACCCATTACACAGTCTGGACGTTTGATTCGCTCGCGGATCATTTTTATGGTCACATCGTCCGGCACCAATTCGCCTTTATCCATGAAAGATTTGGCGAGCATGCCAAGTTCTGTTTGATTTTTAATGTTCTCGCGAAACAGATCACCAGAGGAGACATGCGCGAGCTTTGTTTTTTCAGCCAACACCTTGGCTTGCGTACCCTTACCGACACCTGGAGGACCGAGCAAGACGATGTAGGTCGCCATGACAAACTCCTTTAGCGTACGAGAAGCGAGTCTTGATATCCGTGTAATTTTAGTTCGGCATCGATATTCATGAAAGTGTCACGCACAACGCCGACCACAATGAGCAAACCTGAAGATGAAACAAGGAATAGCCCGGTCTGCGCGCTGGCTGAGTCCAAACTGAGCGCTTTCAAAAGCAGCCCAAGGAGGAAGGGCATGATCGCAACCACTCCAAGGAATACTGCTCCGGGAAGGGTGATGCGGCGCTGGACAGTGCTCAAATATTTTTGAGTGGGGGCACCTGTGTGCACACCGGGTACTGTTGCGCCCACTTTCTTCAGGTTATCGCCGTAGTTCTGTTGATCGAACAGGACGGAGGTGTAGAAGAAAGTAAAAATAACGACCATGAAGAAGTATAAAATCCAATAGCCAGAATTACTTGTGCCTGTGCCGCTAAAGAAGTTCTGCACGCCGGCAAAGAAATTGGCTACGCCGGCATTTTCACTTTGGGTGAAGTAGCTGGCAAGGATGGCTGGGAATTGCAAGATGGCGCTGGCAAAGATCAACGGAATCATACCGGAGAGGTTCACCATCAAAGGCAGGGTGCCCTTAACCGGCATGGACATGCGATTGCCCATTCGACGACCAGGATACATAACCGGCACATTGCGGCGGCCCTGCTGAACGTAAACAATGGCAAAGACTGTCGCCACGATGATCGCGATCGTAAAGATCAACATGAACCAGCGTGTTGTTTCATCTGCGAGCAGGCTGGCAAGGTTGGAAGGCATCTGAGATACGATGCCAGCGAAAATGATCAGGGAAAGACCCTGTCCGCGGATACCGTACTCGGAGATCAACTCACCCAGCCAGATCGCAAACATGGTACCAGCGGTCATTGCCAAAAGAACTGTCAATGAATTGAGCCACAGATCTGAGGTAAAACCAAATCGGAGGATTGGCTGCTGAAGCGCCTGGATCGACAGGGAGTTGAAGATATTAATCTGTCCGATCGCGGAAAGTGCGGCCATCGGAACGGCAAGATAGTAAGTCCACTTTTCCTGCCAGCGGCGAGCTTCCCGCGGGTCTTCCTCCATCCGGCGCTGCAAAGCGGGGATGATGGGGATCAGAAGTTGCAGGATGATCTGCGCGGTGATGTAGGGATACACACCCATGGAAAGCAGAGAGAAGTTGGATACTGTACCGCCGGAGAGCAAGTCCAGAAAATCCAGGAAATTTCCGCCGCCAGTGGAGAGAGCCCTGAACTGTGCCAAAATGGCGAAATCAACGCCAGGCGCAGGGACATTCGCCGCAATGCGGTAAATCGCAAGGATCACGAACGTAATGACCAACTTACGTCGAATGTCTTCCGATTTCCAAAGATAACGCCAGCCTGAAAAGGTCGTCTTCATAAGTTTCCTTTTAGTGGGTTTAGGCGATCAGTTCGACCGAGCCGCCAGCCTTTTCGATCTTGGCTTTGGCACCGGCGCTGATGCGATGGACACGCACTTTGAGGGCAACGGTCATCTCACCGCGGCCCAGAACAACTGTCGGGTTGCGGGAGTCGCGAAGAAGGTGCGCCGCTTCAAGAGCCTCAGGGGTAACTTCCGCATTGGCTTTGAAAGCCTGTGAAAGCTGGTCGAGGTTCACTTCGTTGTAGAAGACCTGGTTCGGCGGGGTGAATCCTTCACCACGGATGAACGGCAGGCGGCGGAAGAACGGGAGGTTACCACCCTGACGATAAGCGTGACCGCCTTCGCCGGAGCGGGCACCTGCGCCCTTGGTACCGCGGCCGGCAGTCTTACCCTGCCCTGCTGAAATGCCGCGGCCTACGCGTTTTCGATTCTTTTTCGACCCAGGATTGGGTACGAGATCGTGTAGTTTCATATTCAACCTACTCTTCGATCTTGAGCAAATGGATGACTTTCTTCAGCATTCCGCGCAGTGCGGGGCTGTCCTTATGCTCAACGGTTTGATGTAATCGGCGCAATCCGAGCGCTTTCACTGTAGCCTTTTGATCTTTGGGAAAACCAATGTCACTCTTGACCCAGGTCACACGCAGCGTTTTGCCGGTTGTTTCTTTATTAGGCATGTTGTTTTCTCCGTTCCCAGAAGGGCAACAGCTCATCGGGACGCTTGCCGCGGCGGGCGGATTCGTTCACAGGTGAACGCAGTCCATCGAGCGCGCCAAATGTCGCCATCACCACGTTCAGCACGTTGGCGCTGCCCATGGATTTGGTGAGAATGTCACGCACGCCGGCCACTTCCAACACAGCGCGCACACCGCCTGCGGCGATTACGCCGGTACCAGCGGAGGCGGGCTTGAGGAACACTTTGGCTCCAGCCACTTTGCCCAGCGATTCATGCGGGATGGTGGTGCCAAAAAGGTTGACTTCACGCAGGTCCTTGCGGGCGCGCTCGGAAGCTTTGCGCATCGCATCGGGAACGGCGTTGGCCTTTCCGACGCCCATGCCAATGGTGCCCTTCTTATCGCCGACCACTACGGTCACGCGGAACTGGAAGCGGCGACCACCTTTCACAACTTTTGCAACGCGGGCAATTTCGATCACGCGTTCTTCAAAAGCGTCCTGCACTTCATACTGCTGTTTGTCAGTAAATTGTTGCTTTTCTGCCATATCTTTCTCCATGTAGCGGACGCTTTACAGCGCCGCGGAACACTTTAGAATTGCAAGCCGCCTTCGCGCGCGCCATCGGCCAAGGCCTTGATGCGCCCGACATAACGGAAGCCGCCACGATCGAACACCACGGCAGAGATCCCTTTGGACTTTGCGCGTTCGGCAACAGCCTTGCCAATTGCCTTGGCTTGTTCGGTCTTCTTCAAACCCTTCATCTGCTCGCGCAGATCCTTGTCCACGGTGGACGCGGAAGCGAGGGTGTTGCCTTCATTATCATCAATGATCTGGGCATAGATCCCAGAAAGGCTCTTGAACACGTTCAAACGTGGGCGGCTTTCAGTACCGTACACGGTCTTGCGCACACGCGAATGACGGCGCTCACGAGCAATGGAACGACTCTTCTTAGCCATGGCTTACTTGGCTCCTTTTCCGGCTTTACCAGCCTTGCGGCGAACACGCTCGCCCAAGTAACGCAGGCCCTTGCCATGATACGGCTCCGGCGGGCGAACTTTGCGAATGTTGGCAGCAACCTGTCCAACCAATTCTTTGTCGAAGCCCAACACTTTGATCTGGCGGGTCTTCGCATCTGTTTCAAATGACACACCGGCCGGGGGTTCCATCTTGACCGGGTGTGAATAACCAACGAACAGGGAGAGGTTCTTTCCTTCCATTTCAGCGCGGTAACCCACGCCTTCAACCTGAAGGATCACTTCAAATCCCTTGCTTACACCATGGATCATATTCGCGAGAACGGCGCGGGTGGCTCCGTGGAGGGCGCGTTCGGAGGGGTTATCCGAGTTGCGGGAAATATGAAGCTGGTTGTTCTCCATCTTGATACCAATCAAGGAAGAGAAAATGCGCTTCATTTCACCCTTCGGGCCCTTCACGCGAACGTCAACACCATTGACATCCACCTGCACGCCGTTGGGAATATCTACTGGCAAACGACCAATTCTAGACACAGTAAACCTCCTACCACACCTTGCAGATGATCTCGCCGCCCACACCCAACTGTCGGGCACGGACGCCGGTCATGACACCCTTGGGAGTGGACAGAATGGCAACGCCAATTCCAGCCAGAACCCACGGAATGTCCGTCTTCTTGGTGTAGATGCGGCGGCCAGGTTTGCTTACGCGCTCCAGACCGGAAAGCACTGCGCGGCGCTGGCGGCGTTCGCCAACATACTTGATCTTAACACGCAGAACCTTCTGTGATTCGTTCTCACCTTCCACCACTTCATAACTTTCGAGGAAGCCTTCATCCTTGAGGATCTTGGCGATCTCTACTTTAATCTTCGAGTTGGGCATGGCAACCTGGGCATGGCCTGCAAGCACAGCATTGCGAATGCGAGTCAACATATCAGCGATCGGATCAGTAAATGACATGATTTACCTCCACCTTACCAGGACGCCTTGACGACGCCGGGGATTTTGCCCGTCAAAGCCAGCTCGCGGAAGCAAATACGGCACAAACCGAAGCGGCGAATAAAACCACGCGGGCGGCCGCAACGCTGACAGCGATTCCGCACCTGCACGCCATGTTTGCGGCGCAGTTCACGATATTGCATACATTTCTTTGCCATAGGTTAAGCATCCTTCTTGCTACTGAACGGCATACCGAGCAACTTCAATAATGCGCGAGCCTGGTCGTCACTCTGGGCAGTGGTCACAATGGTGATCTCCATGCCGCGCAATTTGTCGATCTTGTCATATTCGATCTCGGGGAATACCAGCTGGTCCTTGAGACCCAGCGTGTAATTTCCGCGACCATCGAAGGCGTTTGCCGAAATACCGCGGAAGTCACGTACGCGGGGCAGGGCAATGTTTACCAGGCGATCCAGGAAAGCCCACATGCGGTCGCCGCGCAGGGTCACCTTGGCGCCGATCAAGCGGCCTTCACGAAGTTTGAAGTTCGCGATGCTCTTGCGCGCCTTGGTCTGGACGGGCTTCTGGGTGGTAATGGTCGCCAGGTCAGCGGTGGCGGCTTCAAGAGCCTTGGGGTTATCCATGGCTTCGCCGAGACCGATGTTGACAACGATCTTTTCAATACGCGGCACCTGCATGACGTTCTTCAAACTGAACGACTTGAAAAGGGCCGGTGCTACTTCTGTGTTATAGCGTTCTTGCATTCTATTCATCTTATCATCCGCTCCACGGCCCGCTAAATCGTGGCCTCACAGTTCTTGCAAACGCGATGGGCGCCTTCGTCGTCGCGCAAAACGCCAACTCGGGTCGGTTCACCACATTTGGGGCATACAAGCATCACATTTGAAATGTCAATGGGACCCTCGAACTGGATGCGGCCCGGCTTCATGTTACGTCCAGCCTGGGTCTGCACCTGCTTCTGGTGCTTGGTACGGATATTCACACCCTGCACCACGATGCGGCGGTCATCTAGAAACACATTGATAACCTCGCCACGTTTGCCTTTATCCTCGAGGCGGCCACTGATCACTTCTACTGTATCGCCTTTACGAATCTTTACCTTCATTGCTTCGCTCCTACAGTACTTCCGGGGCCAGCGACACGATCTTCATGTAACCCATGTCACGCAGTTCGCGCGCAACAGGTCCAAAGATACGAGTGCCCCTCGGGTTTTCACCATCGGCATCCAGGATGACGGCGGCGTTATCATCGAAACGAATGTAAGAACCATCTTCACGGCGCCATTCTTTTGTGCAGCGCACGATGACGGCCTTTACAACTTCGCTTTTCTTCACTGAACCTTGCGGCGCAGCGGATTTCACGGTGGCAACGACGACATCGCCGATCCCGCCGTACTTGCGCTTGGAACCACCCATCACATGAATGACAAGCAATTCGCGGGCGCCGGTGTTATCTGCCACCTTAATTCGAGACTCTTGCTGAAGCATGGCTTTATTCTCCTACGCCCTGATCAGCGGTTCGTGTCTCACGCTTGACGACTGATTCAACAGCCCAGCGCTTATCTCGAGACAACGGACGGGTCTCAACGATCTGGACCTCATCACCGATCTGGCAGCCGATCTCATCATGGGCTTTCACGCGCGAGCTAGAGTACACCACTTTTTTGTAAAGCGGGTGACGAAACTTGCGGGTGATCTCCACCACAACGGTCTTGGTCATTTTGTTACTGGTGACCACACCAGTCATACGACGACGATTATTCATTATGCACCTTCCACAGCGGCACGCTCGGTCTCGCGCAGGACAGTCTGCATGCGGGCGATGTCGCGGCGCAGGGTTCGCAGGCGGCTGGAGTCAGTTAGCTGACCGGTCACCTGCTGGAAGCGCAGTTTCATTACCTCTTCTTGCGAATCCGAGATCTTTGTGCGAATCTCTTCCACCGCCAATTTGCGGATGTCTTCCACTTTCATATGCTTCATTGGTTATTCTCCTCCCGCAAAACGGCCAACAACTTTGGTCTTGATGGAGAACTTGTACATGGCGCTCTTCAAAGCCGCGATCGCAATTTCTGAAGGCAAGCCGCTGACTTCGAACATAATGCGGCCCGGTTTGACCGGAGCGACATAGTATTCCACATTACCTTTACCGGAACCCATGCGGGTCTCAGGCGGCTTGTGGGTATACGGTTTGGACGGGAAGATACGAATCCAGATCTTACCGCGGCGCTTCATCCCACGCACGATCGTACGGCGGGCCGCCTCAATTTGACGGGCTGTGATCCAACCCGGTTCCAACGCCTGCAGGCCGAATTCGCCGAAGGAAATCTCCGCACCGCGGAGAGCCTTTCCTGTCATGCGGCCGCGCATCTGCTTGCGCCACTTTACACGTTTAGGCATCAACATATCTAAAAACCTCTTCTCAGGCTACGTCGCGATTACTCGCTGACGTACACGCCTTCTGTAGCTTCAACTTTATCTTCCACATCGGGCACGACCTCACCCTTATAGATCCAGACCTTGATACCGATCTGTCCATATGTGGTGGATGCTTCCGTGGTGGCGAAATCAAGGTTAGCGCGCAAGGTCTGCAGAGGAACGCGTCCTTCACGCAGCCAGACATCGCGGGACATTTCAGCGCCGCCCAAGCGGCCGCCCACCAGGATCTTGATCCCTTCGGCGCCCTGCTTGATCGCCTGCTGAATGGCGCGCTTCATTGCGCGGCGGTAGGCGATGCGGCGTTCGAGCTGATCGGCAATGTTCTTGGCGACGAGCATGGCATCGGTATCGGGAGAGGAAATCTCTTTGATATCAAGCTCGATCTTCTTGCCGCCGAGAGAGTCGAAATCAGCCTTCTTGCCAACCAAAGCCTCAAGCGCCTGGCGGATCTTTTTCACGCCTTCGCCCTTGCGTCCGATCAAAATACCAGGCTTGGCGGTATGAATAACGATGCGAACTTTGCCGGGGGTGCGCTCCACATCAATGCGGGAGATTCCAGCTTTGCCGTCTTTTACGGGATCGGGCATTTGCTTGCGGAATTCACGAACCTTTTCAGTGGAAGCCCAGCCGCCCTTCGGGAAATCACCCAACAACAGAGAGCGGATTGCGAAATCCTGGTGCAGCTGTTGGCGGTAGATGGTTCCTTCTGCGAACCAACGTCCTCCCCAAGGTTGATTGATCCCAAGACGAAATCCTATAGGATGTACTTTACGACCCATATAATTCTCCTTTATGCTCCGCGTTCACGTAAGATGACAGCCACATGAGAACTGCGGCGCAATATCGGCTTGAAACGGCCGCGAGCCCCAAATCGTCTCCACTTGCGTGTGGGGGCTTCATCGGCTGTGATCTTGGCAATATACAGGTCTTCGCGGCTGACACCAAAGTTTTCTTCGGCGTTCGCAACTGCTGAAGCTACCAATTTGCTCACAGGAAGTGCGGCGCGCTTGTTGACAAAGCGCAGGATCTCCAATGCCTCAGTCGCGCTCTTTCCGCGTACCATATCGATTACGATACGGACCTTCTGGGCAGACAGGGAGAGGTTGTTAATTTTTGCATGAATATCGCTCATCTCAACTCTCCTTACGCCGCAGCGGCTTTCTCGCTGGTCTGGTGACCACGGAAGGTGCGTGTCGGGGCGAATTCGCCCAAACGGTGACCGACCATGTTTTCGGTAATGTAGATCGGTACGTGACGGCGTCCGTCATGCACTGCGATCGTGTGTCCTACCATCTGCGGGAAGATCACAGAGGCGCGACTCCATGTGCGGACGACTTTCTTTTCGTTTTTCTGGTTCATGGCCTCAATGCGCTTGAGAAGTTTGGTCTCAATGAAAGGGCCTTTTTTCAATGATCGTGACATATATGCGTACCTCGTCTAATTCTTAGCGGCTCGTCTTACTACGACGGCGCACAATGTACTGGTCGGTCTTTTTGTTATGGCGGGTCTTCTTGCCGAGGGTGGGTTTACCCCACGGGCTCTTGGGACCGGAAAGACCAACTGGCTGGCGTCCTTCACCACCACCGTGAGGATGGTCGCGTGGGCTCATCGCAGTACCGCGAACGGTCGGGCGGATGCCCATGTGACGCTTGCGTCCTGCCTTGCCGAGTTTGACATTGCTATGGTCAAGGTTTCCGACCTGTCCAATGGTGGCATAGCAAACTTGATGGATCAAGCGCACTTCACCGGAGGGCATGCGGATCTGGGCAAAATCGCCTTCCTTGGCGAGCAACTGGGCGGCGCCGCCTGCGGTGCGAACGAGCTGGGCGCCTTTGCCTGCCTTCATCTCAATGTTATGGATCAAGGTACCGATCGGAATGTTGCTGATGGGGAGCGCATTCCCAGGGCGGATTTCAGCGTTCGGACCAGACATGACGGTATCGCCCACTTTCAGGTCCAACGGAGAAATGATGTAGCGCTTCTCGCCGTCAACGTAGAAAAGGAGGGCGAGGCGGGCTGTGCGATTGGGATCGTACTCAACCGCGGCCACCTTGGCGGGAATGCCATGCTTCTCGCGCTTGAAATCGACTATACGAATGAAGCGGCGAGCGCCACCGCCACGATGACGGACGGTGACACGTCCCTGAGCGTTACGACCGCCGCGAGCCTGACGGCTGACAAGCAGTGAGCGCTCGGGAGTGCTCTTTGTAATCTCTTCGAACGTATACCCGGTCATATCGCGTGTACCGGGAGTTACGGGTTTATACTTTTTTACTGCCATTACTGCACCCCTTCAAAGATCTCGAGGGGTTTGCTGCCCTCGGCAAGGGTCACGATCGCTTTCTTGAATGCCGGGCGGCGAACCAATAAACGGCGTGAGCGAGCGCGGCGACCGCGTTTGGCGGGCGCATTGAGGATATTCACACGCGCGACGGTGACGTCAAAAAGTGTTTCCACAGCGTCTTTCACCGAAGTGCGGGTCGCTTCATCAGCGACAACAAAAGCGTACTGGCTTAATTTGCCCGACTGGTAGCTGGTCTTCTCAGTGACCAGGGGGCGGACGAGGACATTATATAGATTGGTCATGTCTCTCTCCTTATCCGAGGTGCGCTACAAGCGCGTCAATGGTCTTCACAGGAATGACGACCTTTTCGAAGTTAAGCACGTCGCGAATGTTCAGGTAGCTGGCGAGCAAAACTTTGGCGCTGTCGATATTATCGGTGGAGCGCATCACAAGATCGTAATTCTGGTCATTGGCAGGCATCAACACCAAAGCGGTGGAGGTACCGACCAAATTCTTCAACATTTCAGCCATCACACGGGTCTTGGGCTCTGTAATATCAAAAGCGTCAACGACCACGATTCCGGCTTCAGCAGCCTTGACAGTTAATGCAGAGCGAAGTGCAGCCTGGCGCATCTTCTTGGGCATGCGCTGTTCGTAGCTGCGGGGATGCGGGGTGTGAATACGACCGCCGCCCACCCACTGCGCAGCATTCGTGGAACCCTGACGAGCACGACCGGTTCCCTTCTGCTTGAACGGCTTGCGACCGCCGCCTCTGACTTCTCCACGGACTTTTGTCTCGTGGGTGCCGAGGCGCGCATTGGCCATCTGGCGGTTGTACGCCTGATGCATCAGATCAACATTAACTTTGGCTTCGAAAACACCCGCGGGTAATTCAACCTCACGGACTTTCTGACCCTTCAAATCAAGAACATCTACTTTCATGGTTATTCTGGCTCCCGTTTCCTGCGCGCCTACTGCTTGCGCGACTCCTTGATCATGACGAGACTGCCCTTACCACCTGGTACCGCGCCATTAATGGCAATCAAATTGCGTTCTGCATCGACCATAACGACTTTGATATTCTGTGCGGTCACACGGTCAACGCCCATGTGCCCAGCACCGCGCGAGCCTTTATAGACACGACCTGGCGTGGTACCTGAACCACGGGAACCAGGCGCGCGGTTGCGGTCTGATGTACCGTGTGTGGCGTTCATACCATGGAAGTGATAGCGTTTTACAGCACCGGCAAAGCCCTTGCCTTTGCTGACGCCAATCACATCCACACGTTCACCAACGGAAAAAGCGTCGACGACAGTAACTTTGTCACCGACCTTCAGTCCATGGTCTTTTGAACGAAATTCGCGCAGGAAGCGCATGGGGGGAATCTCATTGGCTTTCAAATGTCCCAATTGACCGCCCGTAAGGCGCTTGGGGTTTGCTTCGCCAAAGCCCAGTTGAACCGCAGAATATCCTTCTTTCTCCGGCATACGTACCTGGGTAACGTAACATGGCCCAGCTTCGATGAGGGTTACCGTAAAGGCAACACCTTTCTCATCGAAGATCTGGGTCATGCCGATCTTCTTACCAATTAGCCCTTTCAACATACTCAATTTTCTCCTTTAGAAGTATTGACGAGACTGCCAGCCGGGGCAACGGCCGCATCATCTCCGTGCAGCGCAGTCAGACGGTCTGGTGTGAAGCGGTTATGTCGGTTCACAACCAGACCTGCTCTTGCGCTGTCTCAAAAGAACCGCAAATTCAATTGCGGTTAATTGACTAACTAAATCTTGATCTCGATATCCACACCTGCAGGCAGGTTCAAACGCATCAACATGTCAATCGTCTTTGAATCAGGATCGAGGACGTCGATCAATCGATTGTGCGTGCGGATCTCAAAGTGCTCATGCGAATCCTTGTCAATGAATGCAGAGCGCCGTATTGTAAAGCGTTCTATCTTGCTTGGCAAGGGTACGGGACCAACAACTTGAGCACCGGTTCGTTCTGCGGTTTCAACAATGCGCTTCGCGGACTGATCCAAAACGCGGTGATCATATGCCTTAAGGCGGATACGTATTTTCTGCTTAGCCATTATCTCTCACCTTACTCAATGATCTTGGTAACGACACCCGCACCGACGGTCAGACCGCCTTCGCGAATGGCGAACTTGGAACCCTGCTCAAGAGCCACAGGCACGATCAACTGCACCGTCAAGTTCACATTGTCTCCGGGCATCACCATTTCCACGCCTTCCGGCAGGGTGATGTCGCCCGTCACATCCATGGTGCGGATGTAGAACTGCGGTCGGTAGCCACTGAAGAACGCCTTGTGACGCCCGCCCTCTTCCTTCTTCAACACGTACACTTCCGCGAGGAACTTCTTGTGCGGCGTCACGCTCTTCGGCTTCGCCAGCACCTGTCCACGCTCAATGTCGGTGCGCTCAATACCACGAAGGAGAATGCCGGCGTTGTCGCCTGCCATGCCTTCGTCCAGTTGCTTGTGGAACATTTCAATTCCCGTCACGACGGAGGCCTTCGTGTCGCGCAAGCCGATGATCTCGATCGGGTCACCGATCTTCACCACGCCGCGGTCGATACGTCCCGTCACAACCGTTCCGCGTCCCTTGATCGAGAACACGTCTTCAACCGCCATCATGAACGGCTTGTCGGTGTCGCGCTTGGGTTCGGGGATGTACTCGTCGATCACGCGCAGCAATTCTTTGATGCACGCGTATTCGGGAGCATTCGGGTCGGTCGAGCTGCTGTCCAACGCATTCTTCGCGCTGCCACGAACGATCGGGGTCGTGTCGCCGGGGAAGCCCTGCTTGTTCAGCAGTTCACGCAGTTCCATTTCCACCAGTTCGAGCAGTTCGGGATCGTCCATCATGTCCACTTTGTTCAGGAACACCACGATGGAAGGTACTTCCACCTGGCGGGCCAGAAGCACGTGTTCATGCGTCTGCGGCATCGGACCATCCGGGGCGGCCACGACCAGGATCGCGCCGTCTACCTGCGCTGCACCTGTGATCATGTTCTTGATATAGTCGCGGTGACCGGGCATGTCCACATGCGCATAATGGCGTTTTTCGGTCTGATATTCCACGTGCGCAATGTTGATCGTGATACCGCGCGCTTTTTCTTCCGGGGCGTTGTCGATCTGGTCGTACGCTCGGAAGTCCGCCATGCCGGCAAATCCCGCCACTTTGGTGATCGCCGCTGTCAGCGTCGTCTTTCCATGATCGATGTGTCCCATCGTTCCGACGTTGAG
>Ga0268298_10000990_pt1 | contig 35131 bp, 26 predicted proteins | sample WWTPWeurt_MetaG_FD_194462 | JGI IMG/M metagenome (GOLD analysis project Ga0268298, IMG submission 194462) | Activated sludge microbial communities from WWTP in Nijmegen, Gelderland, Netherland - WWTP Weurt | ecosystem: Engineered > WWTP > Aerobic digester > Activated sludge | place...
TCGCGCGAGATGATGGAACAGCTAAAGAGGCAAAATTGGTCCTGGGTGCTTGAAACATCCGATGTGCTGAGGGGCTGCTTCTCCACAGAATCGGTCACACTCTACTTTGCCTCCAATGTCTACTTCGTGCCCAGTCTCAAGAATGACGAATTTGAGCGGGACCTGGACGAATTCCCTTTCATCGTAGGGGGCAGACTGGATCGCCTGAACGGCTTCAGAAAGATGGCCGCAGTCATTCCCGAACCGCCCTGTGGCGACTACATCGGCGCCCTCATGCATCCGGCGATTTATCACTCCACCTGGCGCCCCTTCGAATTGGGGCACTACGGGCAGGCTGTGGCCCTATCAGTGAAAGAAGTGGAAGATGCCGTCAGACTTGCCACCAGTGGTAACATCAAAGAGTCCGGCGCTGAACTAATTCGCAAAGCCTTCGACCCGGAAGACGGCCTGCTCTGTAGCCCTGAAAACAGCGCCCTGGAAAACGAAGGCATATCAGATCTTCTGGCCGGCTTTTTCAAACGCTACAAAGGCATACCCGACAGCGCCCCTCTCAGTATTCAGCAAGCAGCAAGAGTGATGTCTCTAGCCAGCTACATTATGTACACCCTGGACGGCATACACCTGGCTCCTGCGGAAACCGAACAACCGGCAGAACAGCCCTACGAGTTTGAATTCCTGAAGGAGTAAAACCATGACCTTTAGCGGTTATGAGTTACCAGGGACTGTATTTGTTGCGCAAACAGGTAATGGTTGAATCACTCTTGGGTCGACCGGGAAAATACCCCAAACAACTCATCAAAGGCACCTTATCGTAGTCAATTTTCCCAGGTGCGCGACCCAGTTCGATTTTGGGTAAACCCGGTTTGCTCACCTCCGGCAGAGGCGCTCTCGGCAAGTTGGGGTTCTGTCTGGCAAGGAAGTCGAGAAGCTGGTCCTTGGAGGACTTCCTCACGTCGACTTCGCGAGGAGGCATGGTACTGGAAACATCCCGGGATTCAAGGCGCCCCGTTTGCTCTAGGGGTAAGCGAGGAGTTCTCAGCGTTGGGCGCTGCTCCTCTAAGACCCTGGCGGAAGTGCCATCAACCTGATAACCGCCTGAAGAGTGACGCTGATTGAGTTCTCTCAGTATTTCTCTGCCGCCCATTGCCATCGCTCCTGTAAGTGATCCACGCCTGTTCATCGAAAATAAAGCAACCGACGTGAAATCATAGTGAAAGCGACCCTTGCCAGAGACAACTCAATCTCCCTTTGCGCAAATCAATCAAAGTGAATTCCAGACAGGCATATACTTGCGCCACAAGCAGCGCAGAGTCGAATCCCCATGCGGTTTTCCGGGTACAAGCCCGAGACAAGCAATGCCGGGAAGAGCTTCGTAAACGAGGTCGTCAGTAGTTTTGGCGACAGGTTTGTCTTGACGCGGCTCAGGCATGGGTTTATCGGCAAGATATTGCAGTAATTCTTCCTTTGAGGCATGAGCCACATTCGGAGGCACCCGGGTCGATTCCGACGGCGGATTTACCTTTTGCACCTCAGGGGAACCCTTACTGTGTTCAGACAGAGAAGAGGGGCGGCGAAAGTAGATCTCGCTCTCATTGAACAAGATCTCGTTGGAATTTTGTTTCAGACCACCAACCGAGCCGGGATGCATTTCCACCGGAGTAACTCTTCCTTCCATAGCAGGCAAGACCTCAAAGTTTCATTTAGTGAACACAATGAAGTTACGGCAGCGCAGATCAAATCGATATAAAACGTAGAAGCGAGAACTACTGCCTGGCGGTCATATCGTTGGTAATGCCATAAAGGCGCCTGATACTGTTCTTGTCGCGGGCAGTAAGAACATCAGCATAGGGCTCCCGGGAATGGGGGAACATAATATCCTTGGGATTGCCTGAGTGGTCGAGGCCCAGGGCATGGCCAACTTCATGGAGGGTGATGGCCGGAATCTCCCTGGGGTCCTGCTCTAAATTGAAAAACACTTCCACTCTGGAGAACTTCAAACTGTCTTCCAGTCCTTCATTGTCATCCAACTTGGTTTCCCCCAGCTTACGGCCATCTGTACTGTCTGGATTTCGCACCGTGCGAAGCAATTTGCACACGATACGAGCGTCTTTTTGATCGGGTACCATGTCAAAGCGCAAGTAGCCACCCGAGGCATCGCACCAGCGCTGAAACGAGCTGCGTACAGACTTGTCGAAGACACCCCGATACTGACGCAGGGCCGGTTCCACCCAGATTGCTACTTTCAGAGGGAAATCAGAGCGCTTGAAACGCATGTAATCTTGCAAATCACCACGCACATAGTGCGGCGCCGTCAGATCACCCATGGCCCGGTAAGAAGCAATCTGCCTGAGCAAAGCACCAGCCATGCGCTTGTCCCGAACCTCTCCTGAACGTTGCAGAACTTGCCTGGCCACCAGTTCGGCATCTTTAAGCCTGGCCATATTCAAATATGCATCAGCCGCCAAAAAGCGCGGTTCGTTGTCTTTTGGTCTGACCATCTGACATTGCAGAAAAGTATCGATGGCTTTCTGATAGCGCCCCTGCTTCATGAGCAGGCGACCATAGGCAAGCAGCAAGTCATACTGACCGGGCTGGCGTCCGAGAGCCTTTTCCAGAACGGCAATAGCCTGATCATAATGATGCAAGTGCCGCAGTCGCTTGGCTTCTGTCAAAGCAACTTCTGCGATAGCAGACTTCTCCGTCGGTTCGGAAGCCCCTGCAATTGCTTGAGGGCAGCCGAAGACCGCCCCCAATGCAAGCGTTACCAGCAGAGAGCTAACCGCCTTCTTCGCGCCATCACAAAGCCACATGCCCTCATTATAGACGGCATCCGCACTATGTCGCTCGGCGCTATTCCAATTATCTGCGCAGGCACAACTAGACCGGGCTATATCCGGTCACATCGAAGTCGGCTCCGGGAGCTGGAATCTGAGCGGTATCTGTCTTACCTGTCTTGGCTTTAGCCTGAGCAGCATCGAGTGCAGCTTTATCGGCAGCAATCTTAGCCTCGGCGGAAGCTCGATCTTGAGTGGCAGCCTTATCTAGAGCCGCTTTTCTCGCAGCATCGGCTTTTTCATCGGCAGCTTTCTGGTCTAAAGCGGCTTTATCGGCAGCTTGCTGCTGCTGCAGGCGCTCCGCTTCTCCGGTGCCGGTGTTGACCGGGTTGGCGGAACTGTCCGTCAATTGACTTCCATCACCGGTTGTAACGGTTGCACCACCGGCTTTAGCCTGCGCCTCCAACTTGGCTTTCTCCGCGGCCTGCTGCTGCACCCTCTCAGCTAAGGCAGCATCCCCGGTGCCATCAGGGGAGGTCCCTACGGCAGCTGTCGAATCATTTGGACTGGGATTGTTGCGTTGATCCTGGAACTGATCTACCGGCGGCTTGGCGGCTTCTGCCTCAGCTTTGGCCTTGGCTGCTGCCTCCTTACGTTTCACTACTTCGGCGTCAAACTCAGCCAGCTTGGCTTTCACCTGTTCCGCAGCCCACTCTTCCGAGCGCACACGCACAGGTTCCTGACCTTTCATCAGCATTTTGTCCGGATCTAAGCGGCCCGTCCAACCGTTCAACTTGGCGATGGAATCGGAAAACTTCACTACGTTTGCTTCGCTGAAGTCGGCACCGCTCTGCCTCAGTTCTCTGCGAGCAATGCGATCCCAGCCGTCGCCAGGGTTCACGTTCTGGAAGGAACGTTCCTGGTAGACCTTGGCCAGTTCCTGGGCGTAGGCTTCTCTTGTTTTGGCGATGGTGGCATCATCGGCGTCGCCTTTGAAATCAGGCACTTTCGGATCTTGTCTGACTTCAACCGGCTTGGGCTTGGGAGCCTCGGTCTGCTGCTCCTGACGGCGTCTGTTGACGGCATCTTCACCACTGACGTCCTGTCCGGGTCTGGTTGGAGGGTGGCGCACTTCCGCCACGCCATTATTGTCGCTGGCCTGAGGTACAGGTCTGTACTCCGGTTTGTTTCTGCGTATTTCACCGACACCATTGCCGTCAACCGGCTGAGGTTCTCCCGTATACTGCACTTCCTGTACATTGCCCTGTCTGGCCTGGGCCTGACGCTGCCTGCCCTCGGGGGAATTGGCGGCGTAGAGAGCATCGGGGTTGGTACCCAGATTCTTGGACAGACGGCTCAAATCGATGTTGTGATTGTACTCGGGCTGATTATCATGACTATGATTGCTGTTGGCTCTTTCGCCGCGCATGAGCTTAACAGCCGGGCTGTCCCAGTTGTTATAGAGGGCGCTAGCCGTGTTTACCTCTTCCTTGCTGAAGCCAGGCGAGCCTTCCGGCTGCGCAGAGGCCAGGTTCAAATATTTCTGCACGGCTGAGCGGCTGAACGAATCATCGGGCTTGCCGTCTTCCAGAGCCACCAGACGGTTGAACAAACTTTTGGAGGGGTCACCGTTATTTTTCAAGAGAGCCCCGGTCATATTCTGCACTTCGGCATTGGCAGCGGTCTCTTTATCGGCCTTGTGTTCCTTAACCTGATTGGCATCCCGCCCCTTGGCGCGATTCTCCAGAGCTTTGTCAAAATCGCCTTCTTTCAGGCGGCCCGACTTATCTTTGTACCAGGGATCATTTTGAAGAGCCGAATAACGCTCGGATATATTCTTCAAGAACGCTGCTTCCAGAGGGTTCTGAGCCTTATCGGGCGAGACTTCGCCGCGGCTTAAAACCTTGTCTTTCTGCATGCTGTCGAGGCGCTCGAAGTTTTGCTTGCCCCAGATTTCGGCATAGTTGGAAATCTGCTCCGGTGCCATACCTTTCAGGACATTATCGGTATAAGCCTTTAGGTTGTCGGAATTTATCCCATACTTACCTTCGGCTCTGGTGAAATCTTGCATCAAAGCCTGGTAGCCTTCGTTGCCGCCGCCACCGGCACGCCCTAGGGTATTATCGGCATCGGCTTTAATCTCGTCTTTCTTCGGGTCCGGTTTGTCAGCCATGTTCAAGTAACTCCTGAATACATCGGAAGAATTGGGGGAGTGCTACTTGCTGTTATTCCCCACCGGCAGCCCTTTCAGCGCCGGCGAGTCAAATTTCAGTTGCAAGGGGGTATATAGCACTCTCAGCATGACAGCTATAGGCGGGCATGTCATTGGGAGAAATACGTAGGAAGCCGCCTGAAATTGATTAAAATGGTTGGCGATGGCCCAAGATAGCAGCAAATCGCAAAGACAACCGATCACCCTCTCCGACCTCGAGCAATTTAAACCTCAAGACGAACAAGACTCCCGGGAGAGGGCAATATTCTACGCCACGGCCACGGCCGTTCTGGCGGGCAATATTTTGACCTCTTATATCAATTACTGCAAGTCAGCAGTGGTCTTTAGCGCCACCGGTCAGTTCAAGCCGGTGGAGACAGAACCGATAACGGAAGAGCAGTTTAAGAGAATGGCCAAAGAGGTCCAGACTATCAGTCTCTGGCTCACTATCTGCGAAAACTGTGGAGATGAGATCCCGGACTGGTTTAAGGAATTCAGCTATAACTCCCTGAGAGCAAGCGACGAGCTCATAGACGAGCCCATCACCAGGGACATTTTCCAGGCTTACCCCCTGGACCTGGGATTAGTCCCAACGGTGCAGACCTTATCTATGAATGTCTGTCATAAACTGGCCCTCGGTTCCACCCGTGTAGATGCAGCCCTGGCCCTGGGAGACATTATTTTAGAAGCCGACGTGCAACGCATAGAGCTGCTCAAGTTTTCCCTTTGCCAGTCAATGCTGGTGCTGGATGCCTGGGTGGCGGAGGTAAAACCGGGAGCCTTTCAGTTGCAGTACTGAGGGATCACCAGACTCAACGGCTCCAATTCGAACCAGCGCCAGTTTGACCTAAACCCTTAACAGTCAACTGAGGGGCTCATTCGACACATACAACATCGCTTTGAGTCTGTCCGAAAGTCTCCGGGGAGTACATTTCTTCTATCTTTCCCGGGGCAGCGTTAAACGTCCCCCTGGTGGTGGCCCTGACATAGTAGCAGTGCTGATATTGACCTGGCTCCAGAACCGAAAGGAAAGATTCAGCCTGATTGTCCCGAAGATTCGAATGTTCGAAGGAGCAGACTACCTCATCCCGATTGGCTGCCGGGTCATCTGCACCAATGATGCCTTTGTCGGCGCTAAGTTCCTTTGATTCTGAAGACAAGGAGCGATTTCCCAGTAACTGATAATTTACCGGCTCTACTCCGGCAGGCAATGGATCCACAAGGGCTACGTGATATCTGCTACCGATTGTATTGAAGTGAAGTCTGACGCGAACCAGGGCGCCAGCCTTGATATGCCAGGTACCAAGGCGATCTTGACTGACGTCATCGGCGCAATCAACAGGTTCATAGGTACGGCTTATAGAGATGCCTTGCGCTTCCGGCCGGGTCTTCCGCGCACAAGGGAAATACTCCAGCGACAGACCATAATAAAGTCGACCGGGTCCGGTCTTACTAAGGAAGACTTCACTATCCCTCACCGCCTGAACATAGGACATTGGCACATTAATGACTGAAGTTTGCGATTTACGACCCGAAAATTTAGAGCTGAGAACCATGTTCTCACCATACCAAGCTCGCACAAGAGAGTCTGGCACTTGCTTTTCATAGGCTCGAAAATACTTCTGCAGCGCCCGGACTATGGTGCTGTTTTCTTGCGTACCATTCCACAAACCGCCATTGCGGCGCTTAAGCAGCCCGTTTGCGAGCTTCACTATTAGCTCGTTGCCGGGTTGATCATCTATTAACGCCTCCAAAACCACTGCATCGGCACGTCCCGGACTGGCAAATATCTGATAGCCGCTGGAATATGCAGCCCCGCTAACAGAGGCCGTAGAAGTGGTCTCAACAATGCGACCGGTAATGACTCTGCGAATAATGGCTGCTTCCTTTTGGAAATCAGAACTTCCGGCAACTACCGGTAAAAGCCAAGCCAGAGTCTCCGTCGAGCATCCATCCTGGCCATTATCAGAGATACAGGTTTGTCCCGAGAAAATATCTCGGACAGCTTTACCAATAGCTTTTGAATCGTCCTTTCCAAAGCTGTGCAAAACATTCAGGGCATAAGCCCGCACCGCCAATCTCAAATCCTCGCTGTAAGCCTCGCACGCATCTACAGACAAGCTCTTGAGATGCTCAATCGCCAATTCTATGGCACTGTCAGAAACTCTAAAATTACTCTCTCTGGCCTGGGCAAGGGCTCGAACGGCTTGAATGGAAACGAAAGGCCAGGCGGAACTCTCGCTGCTCGACCAGAGCCGGAAACCGCCGGTGCCATTCTGGCGCTTTTGCAGAAGGTCCACGTCACCTTGAATCTGCTTGTCGAAGCTCACAAGCTCGGCACCGGCAAGTGAACCCCCTTCTATCAAGCTCTGCCGCATTGAAAGCATGCCGATAAGTCTTGAAGATACCTGCTCCGAACAGTCATACCGGTATTCACGAAGGTATTTACAAGCCGGATTGAGAGAATCAGCCGCTGAACTACTTAAGGAAACAGTCAAGCCGCCTTGTTTGGGAAAGACATTCCCGGGCACAACTACCTTCTCAAGAATGGCAACCTGATCCAGGACACCACAGGCAGCAACGGTCTTAGAAATAGCCGGGATGTAGACCGGAACGCTAAACTGAGTGGCATCGGAAAATTGGCCGGCTCTGGCAATAAGCTGAACCCGAGCTTCACCGCTTGCCTTAGTTCTTCCCTTGAACGACAGACAAACGGCTTCACCCGCAGGAAGCACCACAACTTTACCCGGGCTCTCAAGTTCAAGGTTCTCAGTTCGAACAGCAAGTTCGGTTCTAAGTTCTTGCTCCGTCTGGTTTTGCAAAACGACGGGCAACTCAAAGTTATCACCGACACTGAGAAAACGCGGAGGGGAAGGCTTTATTGCAAGCGCTAATCTGGATGAAAGAAACGACTGACCTGCGCCAAAGCGATCGGCTCCAGCGGCGGCCAAAGCCAGTATCCGGTAACGAGTTACATTGTCCGGCATCTTAAAGCTGACCCGGGCTTTGCCTCCTGCATCAGTTTCAATATCTGGCTTAAAGACGGCCAGCGCCGTCATATTTTTGCGAAGCAAAGATTCCGGAGTTTCAGTCAAGGCTAATGAGTCAGCCGGGTCATTTGCCTCAGCTATTCGTCCGGATACAATCCTGGAATTTGCTACCTCCAACAGCAGGCCACGCTCAAGAAGGCCCGTGTGTTGCTGCATAAAATAAACCGGCTTGGCTTCATAGAACCGTCCCAGAGGGTTCGGCCACTTGTGTTTACTCAATTTGAGCACCGCTTCATCCACAACCGCCAGGGCGGCATGAGCACCCGCAACTGGATTTCCGGCTGCATCTTTGATCAGAAGCTGCACGGTTGCCTCGCCTCCCGGCGCGACAATCTCTTCGACGGGCTGCACAGTGACGGTTAAAGATTTCCGACTGGGCGGCACAGTAATGGTCAACCGACCCGCTGCAACAGCCTGTTTAGTGCTCATAAGAAAGACCCGCACGGGAAAACCAGGGTAATTGGCTTCCGTGATCGGAATTTTGACGGTCGTCTGCGCTCCTTCAAGCTGCAACGGCGTTACCGCGCTTCCCACAGACAGCCACCCCCTTGCTCCGACGAAAGGCGAGAGAATCTTTACCTGGGCAATGTCTCCCGGCTGATAGGAAACTTTGTCACTGCTTAAATTCACCGACAACCGACTGACGAAATCGGGGTCAACGAGTTGACTGCGGTAAATATCGGTGTTTGGTGACCTGGGAACTTCGACGCTAATCTCGCTACAGCTCTCACGCCCCTCATCATCCAAAACCCGGGCTTGAACCATAACGAGCTCCGCCATCCTGGCCGGAAAATACCTGAACTCCACGGGCATAGCCTTTGTTGAAAGCGCCTCCTCCGTTACTTTGGATGCTGAAGCGGAAAATCTTTCAGTTATACGCAAGTTGACGGTTCGACCAGGCAATACTTTGCCGCCGGTATCGGTTGCAATCAAGGCGATCTTGAGGGGCTGCCCGGGCTTTCTATTCTTCGTGTTATCCTTCAACCCAACATAAATCTTGGCTGGATGGACAAGAACACTGAGTCGCTCCGACCAGGTCTGATTGGTAAGACCTGAGATCGTCGACTCACAGTCCAGCCGTGTTGGCATCCCGGTCCAGGCTCTGTTCAATTTCAGTCTGGCCGAGCAATGGCCTTGAGCATCGGTTTCAGCAACTAAAGTCTGTCTCTGCCTCGCATTCTTGAAGTCGCCGGACCATGGAAGTAATCGCTTGTTGAAGGTATAGCCAAGCCAACCATCAGGCTGGAAGTTGGCAGGTTCGCCCCGTACCTCCAGGGTATTGATGGCATGACGGAGAGCGCCGCCGCTCAGGTAGTTTACGCTTGTTTTAAGGCTGGTCTCCTCACCAAGCATCATCTCCGCCTTAGAACTCAAGAGTGTCAGTTCAAATTCCGGCTTCCTGAATTCCTGGATATTGACGGATACAGTCCCGGGCGTCTGCCAGGAATCGGTATCTACTGCAGGGTGCGGCACCAAAATTAATTGCGCCAAACCCAAGGGCGCATCCACGGGCAATACGACCTCAAAAGAAAAACCGCCAGCCGAGTCCACAGCGACAGTGCCTCCGGCAATATGTCTCAACCCGGCTTGAAATACGTATTGCAAAGACTTCACTTCTGGAATGTATAGTTTGAGACCCGCAGCTTCAGCTCTTACGCCGCGCACCCAGCCCTTGATACAGGCAGTTTCACCCGGTCTGTAGACCTTCCTATCGCAGACGGCGAAAATCTCAACACTTTCCGACAACGGTCTAACAAAATGAAGGAACCTGAGAAGGCTTGTGTCTTGCCCTTTGCGGGCGAGCAGCGTATCAACCCCACGAGCAGCTTTCGGGGGGGTGACGGCGAGAGTTGCCACGCCGTTTGCATCCGTGCGTCCCCTGGCGGGGCTCAGGGAAAAGCTCAGGTCTACTCCCTCCAGGGGCTTGCCATCCTTGTAACTATTGGCTGTCACTACAGTCTTGCCTCCTATAAAATAGTGGAGGAAGATATCCGTAACCTGGATCCAAACCACGGATACGGCCCGGGGTTTGGATTCACCTGGCTCGACCAGCTCGACCTTGACGAGCAGATGACCACATTTGGATTTAAACCACTGCGCTAGATCAAGCTGAATGTTGCGACCTGGCGAAGGAACCGGATAACTGACAGTCGCCAGCTGTTTACAGCGGTCGGGCCAAGGCTCCGCCGATTCACGATTAAGCAAAGAAAGCCAGTCTTCCAGCTTTACTTCCGACACGGTCACCCGCGCCGTTCTGCTCCCTTGCACCCAGATGGAATGCTTCAGAGCGCCACCCGGCTTGAGGGTTCGCACCTCCGGGCCCTGCTTTATCAATGGCTTCAGACTGCCAGACTCAAAAAAACAGAATTTCTCGCCAGAAAGCGATTGTCCAAATCGATCTTGAATTGCCTTGCTGAGCTCCATCTTGTATTTGGTGCTTGGCCGAAATCGACCATAGACTTCTATAGTTTCACCGCGAATCTGAGATGAAAGACACCCTACCGTTGGACTTACAGTTATCATGTCCGATCTGAAATTACTGGAATTCAATGGGTTCGAGAATTGAACAACAGCCGATTTCAGACTCCCACTCTCAATATCGCCCCCGCCAACTTCAGCAGGCTTCACTTGTACTATTTCCAATGGTCCAAAGACACGAAAACTTCTCGTGTCTGCCGAAGCTCCAACCAGGGGTCCTTCAGCCGAGGGGAGCTTGTCGGCAAAGCGAACCTCAACTCTTGAGCCCTTCGGAAGCGGCTCTGTCGGCTCGAATACAAGCCAATTTTCAGCTGACAGTTTATCGCGCAACTCCTTCTTGAGCAGATTACGAGACTCAAGTTCAGTGTTGGAGAGAAATCTAAGCGGATAGATCTGTGCGCCCACACTCAGTTCAATTTTGGACAATACCGCTGACGGCTCGATAGACTGGTTAAAATACGCCAGAAGTGCCGGTCTTGTGCACTGGCTGGCCATGCTGAAATCACAGGGAAGAAAACCTTCGAGCCTGGTAGTTGCCGTCCGAACGTGCCAGGAATATGGCGCTTTGAGCCTGGTGCCGTCTGATGCCCGCGCTGATTCGGCAACAGTAAATTTGAAATCGGTAGACTTAGGAAGCCGCCCCCCGGCAGGCGTAAAAACAAGAGTTCGAGTGCCGGCCCATCGCCAGGCTCCCGGTGGCTGGGGGTCAAGAGAGACGAAACGGGAAGCCTCGACGGTCTGGAGTTGACCAATCTGAATCATCGGTTTAGAGAATGATATGGACACCTCCTTAACCTCATCGTAGTTACCGCTGTGGCTCACTCTGGTAACAAAAAAATGCGGCTCAGCCACAAGCGATCTGTCTACAGCACCGCCTCTAGCAGATGCTCGGTCGTACTTTCGGTTTGCTGGCAACAAATGAGCGACGGTCTCAGGCGACTTTCCCTTTCCCAGTTCCGGTCTTGGTAGAGAGTTCTCCGGAAATCTGAACTCATGCTCCTCAAGCCTTGGTATCGGCTTCAAAGAGCTAAACAGCTGAACAGCTCTTTCGGGGGAGAGTTCCCTTACCTCAGCTACCTTGCGCTCTGTTGCACGTTCCGGCGCCTCATCGACCTGCGCATGTTGCTGGAGTTGCAGTGAAAAATCCACAGCGCTATTGCTTTTGTCAGCGGCTGATGCAACTGCCGGTAAGAGATACGCTTGCCCTGCAGTAGCAATGAGGATCAGCACGAGGAAAAGCAGATTCAAACTGGCTCCAGGCATTGAGCCTGCAAGAAAATTCATAGGCACCCAGGGCAAGATGTGAGGCAGCTGTAATTCTATTAGAAAAGAACCCACAAGCAGTAAAATTGCCGGTGAATGCAAAGGTTAAGCAAGCAATTGCTTCAAAATGGGCAATAGCCTGAGAGCGCCCTCTTACTTAAGGGTAAAAGAATTTGAGCATAGTACCGGCTTGGATTACTGGAGCCTTTCAGCACACATGAAGAGAATCCTCAAATACGCGCTAGTGGCTCTTGCCTGGCTGGGTCTAATAGCATCGACAATGCTTATAATCTGGTTATGTCGTCCTCAATGCCCCAAGTGCCATGCAAAAGACGAGGTCAAAGCCGCCTACCACAGCGTTAGTACCTGGTTCGGCTGTCCTTCCGGGGCCGACATGCTGGATGGCTTCGTCATCGGTCCTTTAATTCTTCGCCAGACTACAATGTTCCGCCCCGACCCCTACACGATGCCTAAACCCGAGTATGATGCCGCCCTGGCTTTATCCAGAAAGGTCTCCATCGGTTGGACCTGCAAACGCTGCAAGAACGACGTAGTTGTGCAGCACCTCAACTAAAGGCAGACCGAGTTTATCCTATATCTACCAGTCAATCCAAAACGCCTTCAGCGCCTTCTCCGCCCGGTGGCTTAACCACATCGAAGTGAATCAGATGCCGAGGATCGTCGCCAATCTTTCCATTCAATGCGTCATTGGTTATGACTATTCTTCCATGCTTCTCCAGCGCTTTCATGAATCGATATGACGTGCTCTCTCGACAGTCGGCAGACCAGGTGCCGGGCCTTGAAGCAATAGTCTTGAAGAGCGGACTTAAGAGCCTATAGGTATCGGAAGGCTTAGTTCCAGACTTCACGGCCAGATCGGAAACATACCTGGATTCAGGCTCATACAAAGCGTAACCGAAAACACCCTTATCATTCTCAATAACAAGACCCCGGGTCTCGGCTTCAAGCGGAATATCCTGCCAGCCCTTGGGATAAACTTCCTTGGCGATTGCCTCCATAGAATCTCGATCGGTTAGCACCGCCCCCCGCACTCGCGTTCCTTTAGGAGCCACTCCCCCTGCTGCCAGAGCCGGATTATAGGCAAGCAGCACTTGATTGGCGGCATCCGTATAGCCAGAATAATCACTGGGCAGGCCCTGGCTCTTTTCACCGGCCAAGGGCAGTTTGCTTACATCCAGATCACTATGGGCCGTTCCAATGGTGACAGTGTGGTAGGTATCCTTCAGATCCTCGGCGGCACTTTTGTAAATGTTGCGCACAGCGTCGGCTCGTTTGCCGATACCTTTGGCTTCCACGTTATCAAAGGTCAAGCCGCCCTTATCTGAAACCCAGGCCCAGGATTCCGCCACAATTTCGCCGTTCTTGTTCTCAACCACGAAGAAGCCGGAACGGGCACTCTCCTGTCCGTACCAGGCGGAAGAAGCAGCGGCTCCAGACGGATGTTGGCAGGAATTCGTATGCTGCCCAAGGAACAGGCCCCGGGGGTCGCTGCGAGGAATAAAGCGACCGGTAAGCCCCCTTCCGACCAAGTCTTATTAACAGGAAAGGGCATGGGCACGGATTGCGAGGCAATGAAACGCTGTTCGTACTGGGAGTATCGGTCTGGACTGACACCCCACTCCGCCGCTTCCGATGCGAATTCAGGGGCCTTTACCTGCTTGTAGGTTGCTTGTTTGATGTGCTCTATGGCTTTGTCATAGCCAAGAGAGCGCACTTCATCCGGCAGACCGGACCAACGGGAGGAGAGCATTTCATGCTTGCTGGCCGGACGGAAGGCTCGACTAAGAAGGACGGGGCCTAGCCCTTGCAGGTCCTGGGCGTTGCGCAACGGCAGCCAGTACACGGCATCATGGTCGGTGCGACCGAGATCTCTTTGAGTTTTAAGCCATTGTAAGGACCCACCTTTAAAAGTCAAAGCAAGGCCGGCTGCACCTTTCGCCACCTGCTCGGCATTCATTGCGGACGGAGCCGTGATCTCGGCCGGCCCCGTGTTCTCGATCGCAGCAGAGTCTGTCTTCTGTTCAAGTTTGGTTATCACCGAGTCTGGCAGCACTCTCTCGAGAACGGCATGTACTCTAGCAAGACCAGAACTTCCCGCCCTTGCCGCCGGATCAAAATACTTCTGCAACAACTGCAACGAATTCTCAGTCAGCCTGCTCCGGAAAGAAGACCCGCCTTGCGAATCGAGAGATCTGGCAATTTCCTTTACCGGTGTAAGGGAACTCGGCTCTCTAAGCTCTTTGAAGGCCGCCTCGAAATGCGCCGACTTAATGCTTGCCACCACCGCCAATGGCGACTCGGCTCCAGAAACCGCCAGCCCCAGACCCACCCTGGCTTCTGGTGAGAGATTTCGGTGAAGAATCTCTATGGCAGGCATAGCCGCATCAGCCGAGGTCAAACGGCTTACAACCGTACTGAGGCCGACTGCCTGAGAATCAGAGTACTTGTTCCAGAACTGTGTCTTATCGCCTCCGGTCTGCAACCAGGCGTCAGCCGCCCTCAGACAATCCTTGCCGCCCTTACCGCTAAACTGCTCGGCCAATTCCAGGGGCACGGTGGGCTCGAACTGCCAGACTTTCGCTGCGGCAGAGAGCACGGAAGTGTCATACTTGGCCCCGAAATTCGCACCGGTTTTCTGAAGGTGATCAAAGACCGGACCAATGTCTTCCTCAGGCAATGATTTGAGAGAAGGATTCTCGGAAAATTGCCTGACAAGGTCGGGCTCGGCTTCCAGCGCAGTTTTCACACCGCTGCGCAACTTGACGTTTTTCCAGACATGGGCAAAACCCTGCAAAGATTCAGCACCGATAGCGCCACCACGGACGATTGCAATAACACTTTCTAGTTTCGCGTCCTCCGGCATCGTTTCATTTATCGCCTTGAGAACCGGCTCAAGTTTCGGCATCAGATAGGCACGCTCTATATTCACCTGACTGACAGGTAATTCCTCACGCTCAAACATCCACAGCACATCGTCGTTGCCTGAATTCTTTCTGACAAGTAATAGACGCAGTTGGTCTTGTTCATCCTTCAGACCTAGTTTTGACAAGCCGAGATAGGCATTTACTTCCTCAGGTTTGAGGGAGTTCGGTGCATCCGCAGGCTCTAACTCTAATCTAGTACGACGCAAGTCAGACAAGACCCGCATAGAACTTCCGTAGAGTCTGGCATCCGGTATCAGTTCCTCAAGGCGAACTTGAGTAAGGGGTTGCGTTTCCCGGCTCAAGCGGCCAGTCAACCAGATCACAGACTCAGGCGATTCACCATCAAAAAACCTGGCTACTTCCTGCAACCTATTCTTCATGCCGAGACCATGCAAGATCTTTAGGCCCTGCGCATCTTCTAAAGAGATAGTGACAATACCATCAGCCTTTCCGGCTGCCACTTTCTTGAGAAGTCTAGTGGCGGGTGATACCTCTTCAGCATAAGCCCTCAGGCGCGCTTCAGAGAAATCAGCTCCGGAGGTCGATGCTGTTTTATGAGCCAAAAGCTCAGCTTCTATCCCGCGCCGGGCAAGCAAATCCACAAGCCGGGAGGACTCGGAAGCGCCGTGACTACTGCGATAAAAGTTGTCTAGATCGAGAGAACGAATGGCTTGCGCCTCCTGCACGGTAATGTGCGGAAACTCTCTTTCCGCAGGTGTTTCCGCCTCAACCTTTTCGTAAACGTGTCTTGCCGCCTTCAGTCTCTCCCCGCTGCCAAAGACACCTTTGAACTGCTCCTCAGTCAAATCAAAGACCTTGTCACGATAATACTGATGTTCGACATCATGAGAAATTTTACGAATAACGTGTTCAGTGGCTGGTCCACGACCTCTCAAAAGCCTTTCCAACTCAAAACTCTCGCTATAGAAGCCTTCATTTCTCAAGGTTCCATAGCTCTTAGCCTCTTCCAGGGTAAGAACATCTCCCACCACCGTGCCGGCGCCCTTAACCTTCTCAAAAGTCTGAAGAGCGCTCTCAATAGACTGACCGCGCCGGCTGTACTCAAGGTATCGACGCTCCGTAAGCGGCTCGACACTCTTTTCCCATCTGGTGCTTTCAAAAATCGAACGTCCAACATACTGCGCCTCATACCCCCGTGCTTGCAGGTGAGACATGATCTCTTCGCTAGTGGTAAGCGCTCTTTCCGACACCAGTTTCTCGATTGCTCGGGACTCTGCAAGAGTAAGCCCGGAGCCGCCCGAACTCATTGTCTGCCATAGCTTTGTATCTGCCACCACCCGTAATGACTCCTGATTGAGCGCGGTCGCAGACTTCTTATCTTGAATCTCAAAATCGGAAGATACCTTCTTGAGGGCCCAGGCGTTGGCCGGTCTATTATTGCCCAGAATCTGCGCAAGGGCTTCAGCCTCGGCAGGCGATTTAAATCGCAAAGCCTGATAAGCATTGATTTCTTGCTCCGAAAGAGTGCCGTCGGGTCGAGTTGAACTATCGGCGCTCTTCAGTTTTTCAAGCAGTGCTCTCGATGCAGGCAAGGCCTGCTCATACAAAGGCTTGAGGTGACTGCTCGGTTCTTTTGCCAGGCCGAGCCGCATCCCATGACAATCTTCAAAGAGGTAGCTATCGAAAAGCAGCGAACGCTCCTCCCGCTTGGGACCATTGAAAAGCAGTTCCAGCTTAGTTTCCGGCTTGCCAAATGTGAGCAAGGTAGAGCGATAATGACGTTCAAGAAAGTCATTGACCTTACGGGCGGAATCATTGTAGTGATCGGTAAGGGTAGACGGGGTATCGGAAGCTTTTGCGAGCCGCTTGGACGGTTGCTTTTCCCCGTCAGCCGAAGATGCACTTTGATGCTCTTTCACCAGCCGCGCCAATTCGGCTTTGGCCCCCAGGGCACCGCCGGCAACCATCATGGAGTAGATGGACTTGCCGTAATTCTCGACGGATAAATCACCGCTTCTAACGGCCTCAAAGGTGGCACCGACGACTCCGCCAGGCACACCGGAGACAACCCCGCTTATGACTGGATTTCTAATGGCCGCCCCGACAATGTGCTGCCGCAGACCAGGGGTCATAGACACCCGGTTCAAGGAGAGACTGGAGGCTGTGAGCGTAGTAAACGACACCGCCCCTTCCACCCCACTGTTTAACCGGCTGTGCCAAAAACTTCTCGCCACCTCCTCTTTGCCCCGCCCCTCCACCGGATGCAAGACAAAGTCATTGGCAAAGCCGACAACAGCAGACTCCTTCAAGGAAAGCCCGATTGCAGACTGCCTGGCGGCTAAACTGACTGACTGCTGTAGCACTTGCCCGGTCTGGCCGGCAATTTCCTGGCGGGCCTGGCTGCCGAACAGAACCTTCCTGGTAGCCAGAAAGGGTAAAAGGGCTCCAAAACCATTGCCGATCGTCTGAGCATACCAGCGCCCGCTGTTAAACTCAGCCTCCGCAGGCGCCTTCATGAATTCAACCCGGGGCAAAAGATCGGCCCCCATGGTGACATCGACAATTTGAGCAAGACCCTTGAGCGGCTGCTGCACACCGCTGTAAACCGCCGACTGAGCCAATTCCCCAACAAAAGAGCCAGCCGCTTCGACCTTGTCGGCCGGGCTGGAATTGATTTTAGCAGCGTCCTGAGGTTCTAGATTCAAGGCTGAAAGCGACCAAATTCTTCTCCATACTTAATATCTATTCCCCCTCCAATTTCAAGCTACACCAGTCTTTTCAGACGATCAGGGATTGAAGGCAAAGAGAAAGGTAGTGACCAGGTTATAACCGGCATGGCCAATGATGGTGGTGGTAGTGTTGGTGAAACGTCTGGCGATGCCCATGCAGCATGACCAGATTGCCACTTGCAAAATTAGCGTGGGGGCTTGAGCGAACTGTCCGTGCATGATGCCATGCAGGAAAGCGGCTGGCAAAATACCCAGGACCGGCTGAAAGGCACCGCGAATCAATGTTTCTTCGCCGATACCGGCGCAAAGGGCTGTGGCGATAGCCAGCAATAAAGCGGCGCTCAGATTCTCCGGATTGACACCGGCACCGCCGGCCCCGCCCACCGAGAAGGTACCCGAGTTATAAGCAGAAATCTGAGAAGCCATGCCGGGCGTGCTGGCATGAGTGAAGAGGGACCACAACCAGTCATAAGTAAAGCTGAAAACCACCAGCCCCAGTCCAATACCAACTTGAGCAAGGGTGGGTTTGCGCCAGCCGAGCCGCTCTACGAAAGTCTCACGAAAACGCCTTGATACTAAAAGTCCGCAACCGCAAGCCGATACTGCAATCAAGCCAAGCCCGTTGTAGGAAAAGAGCTGGTCTAAAGGGAGCGGCATCATGGGCAGGGGTATACCGGGCAAACTGAAGCCGGAAGTCAAATTGGTATTGGCCAGATAAACGCCAAAACAAACGATGAAGCAGAAAAGCCCGTTCAAATGCGGGATGGAATCTTCCTGATAGATTTTGAGGCTGACTAAAGAAGCCCAGACCGTCATCTTGTGGCGCAGGGGTCCGGTCAGCGCTCCGAGCGAAACCACCCCATCCAGAAGAGTGAGCACCCGGGAAAGCATTTTCCGGAAGGGGCGGAAGAGAATAAGGAAGAGGATTACGGAGAGCGAGCCGTTCACCGCCAGGGTATAGGGGCTGTCAAAAGACCCCCCGAAACCGTAGGAAAGGGCAAAGCCACAGGCAAAGAGCAGTATGAAACTGCGAATTATCCACTCCAGCCAGGCCACCTTGCGGGAGCCGTGGGCAATTAGCCCGAGGATGGAGCAAACAATGATGAAAATCATATCTGGCGACACAAGTCCCCCTTGTAATCCGAAATATTCAGGGTAAAACCAGTTTTAATGTATTTTGACCATGCTAATATATTGTCAAGGTCCGAATATCTGGGTATCTTCTATCATAGGGGTAAACCTCCTGATTAGCCCGCATCAAGGGCCATGCCAAGAAGCGTCCCAGTAAGAGAAGGTTAAAACCCGCTCTATTCTTTCGATTATTCAAGTAGAGGTGATTACAAAAAAAACCGGAACAAAAATAGTCGATCGAAGGTCCCATAAGTCTAAGTTCGGAGGTATACACAAATAAGATGAAAAAACGTCTACTAATTGCGGGTCTAGTTCTAGGTGCCATGGGAGCAGGTACGGCCAGCTTTGCCAGCGGTCCTGTTGTCGTAACACCCACTACTGTCCCCAACACCGCAGTGAATGCCTCGGTTAATGTCAAACCGGCGCAGACCAATCTCCTGAAGACCTACCGCTCCATCAGAGCGTTCTGGCTCTCTCGAGCCCTGGTGAGATAGGCTGAACCGTTAGGTAAATCCCGAGTACGTTAAAAGAGCCGCCTCTCAACAAGGCGGCTCTTTGCTTTACTCATATAAAGGAACCGAGAATTACTTACCGATTCTCAAAACCACCTCATCGGGTCCGGCCAGATTGAGCCGCTCCCGGGCCAGGCGCTCAATGCCGCTAGCCGAACGATAAGAGCTCAAGCCGTCCCGCAATTCCTTGTTGATTTCTTCCGCTTGCTTCTGCCCATCCTTTAATACGTTTGCCTGATGATGCAGGAAAACCTGCCGCTCAAACGACATATAGATGGCTCGGCCGGCCTGGTAAAGAGCAATACCGGTAATAGCCATGACAATCAAATGCCTGACGGTCTTGCCTTTCAAAGTTGGTTTCAAACTGGAAATCACTTTTGCCCCTGCATTTAACCGCTGCGCCGTCTTCCGTTCTAGACGGTTGCACCCATAAGAATTTCGTCTATTTGCCGTTTGAAGTCAAGCATGAGCGAATCAATTAATGGCTCGGAAGTACCCTCACCAGATACGCGTATGACCGGTTCAGTGCCGGAAGGACGGATTAAAAGCCAATTATCCTCATCGTAATAGAGCTTAAGACCATCGAGTTTGCTCACCCGTGCCAGAGGACGCCCACCCAGGCTTTCGAAGGGATGCCGGGCCAGGTGCTCGAGCAAAATCTTCTGGGTCTGCTTGGTCAGGTGCAAGTCGCCACGGCGCTGATAGAACTTGACGCCCACTTCCGCTTCCAGGTCTGCCCAGATCTCGCACAGGGGCTTTCCTTCCATGGCCAGCATTTCAATTACCAGCAGATTGGCGAGAATTCCATCTTTTTCAGGTATGTGCCCTTTGATGGAAACGCCCCCCGACTCTTCCCCTCCGATCAAAACATCTACACTTCGCATCTTTTCGCCGATGTACTTGAAGCCCACAGGCGTCTCAATCAGCTCAAGACCATATTTGGCGGCCACGTGATCGAGCATGTGGGTGGTGGTCAGGTTGCGCACCACAGCGCCGGTCATGCCGTGGTTCTTGTACAGATGCCTGGTGAGAAGACAGAGCAGTTGATTGGGGGTAAAGAAAACACCCCGGTCATCCACCACGGCAAAACGATCCGCGTCTCCATCGGTAGCTATGCCCAGATTGAATTTCTCAGACTGCACCAGGGCGCTGAGGTCCTTGAGATACTCCGGCTTGGGCTCGGGCATACCGCCGCCAAAAAGGGGGTCTCTCTGCATATGCAGACCCTGGTATTCCAGCCCGGCTCGCTCCAACATAGCATCCATGTAGCCGCGACTGGTACTGTAAAGGGCATCAAAAGCCACTTTCAATCCCGACTTTTTCAGCCGCTCCAGATCGACAAGCCGAGATAGTGCCACCATATACGGTTCGGAAGCATCAAAGGTGGGCGGCTGAAGATGACTGAGGGAGCCGTGCGAATCTGCATAACCAAAAGGCGCCAGCTCGGGACCGCTAGCCGGAATATGTTTTAGATTCTCGGTTATCTTGGCGGTGATGTCGTTGGTGGCGGGTCCGGCGTAAGGCGGAATGTATTTGACGCCGCAATATTCGGGGGGATTGTGACTGGCGGTGAATTGCAGAGCGCCGCCGGTGGGCTCGTGTTGTGTCGCCCAGGCAATGCAAGGGGTGGGTATATCGCGGCTGGCCAGTCTCACCGTCAAACCCATGGCCATCAATACCCTGGCGGCACGCAGCGCAAACTGGTCGGCCAGGAAGCGGGTATCATAGCCGAGCAAAACCGGCAGCGTCTCGCCCCCTGAAACATTCACATAGGTCTCCTTGATGTAGAGACCGATGGCAAAAGCCACACGCTCCACATTGGTGAAAGTAAAATCCTCGGCAATGATGGCTCGCCAGCCGTCAGTCCCAAATCTAATTGCTTCCACCGTTTACCCCTTTCTTGTCTGTCTTGCTGAGTTTGTATTCAAAGCCGGTCTCTGTCTTCCATTTCATCCGTGCCTGGCGCGGCCGGTAACCGCCGCCTCAGGTCGGCGTCAGGTAGTTGGAAAGATACTCCCGCAGTGACTCCCAGGCGGTTCCAGCTTGCCTTCGTCCCCAATGCTTGTCTACAACCGGTCGAGAGCCGGGCGGCATCACGCCTGAAGGTTTCAACTGCTCCAGGTCACGGTCGGAACAGAATTCAATCACACTGCCGTCTCTGCCGTAGAAGCGATAGCGACCATGACCGCTACGCAAATGGGGTTTGACCAGTTCCACACCACAGGCAGTGCCGCTTCCCGACTGCGAACCTTTCACCTGCTCCACATCCACCGGGCTGAAGCGAGTAGCCATGCGGAATCCGTCCGCACTGAAGAGCGCCGTCATGGATACCCACTTGCCGAACTCATCGGCTAAAAGCCGACGTTCGATATGCACGGAGCGCACCAGATCAAGACTCCAGTACTGACCGTCCTGCCGGGAAATAGAAACACAACCGAAAGGATCCACGTGAATGGCTTCCCCCTGGGCTCGCACTCTTCCATTGCCATCACGGACCAAAACACCGTGCCGGTCTTGATCGGCGCGAGAATGGATATTACCGGCTGCGTCGATGCGCACAAAGGACACCAGGTGACCCTTGCCGTCGTAATAGAATTCCAGACGATCCCCTCTGGTGGTGCGAATTTCCTTCACCCGGCCCAGGCCGTCTTTGACCATGCAGGCACCACCGGGAAAAGTCTCCATGCGATCGCCACGATTACCCTCGGGGCTGATGGCCAGGGGCGCCGGGGCTCGCTGTCCGGACAGGCGTTTGAGCCGGTCCTGAGGACCAAAAGAACCAGAGGATTTATCGCTGCGTTCATAGCCGGGATCGCCGCCGGGGCTGAAAAATTTGAGGGCGGCAGGCGCCACTTCACTCTCAGACGGCTCCCCATAGAGCCTGCGTGGCGCCCAATCCGGGAGCCTTTCCTCCAGATCGTACTGGGCCTTGGGCATATAAACGAAATCCGAATCCGACTCATCGCCATCAAAATCGAGGTCGCCGTCGGACAAGTCGGCGTCGTCATTCTCAACACCAGAGAGGCCGGAAGCGTGGCCTGCACCGGGCTCCAGACCAAGGGCCAATTCCAGGTCTAGATCAAGCTCTCCATCGCCTTCTTCCTTGCGCCGGCTGCCCACTGCGGCAGGACCATCCGGAGCCTGGGAGGCGGGGGCGCCGGTTTCTGCCTGCCTGGCTACGGCCGCCGAAAGTGCAGCCCAGGTACTGCCCGCTTCGCCGGCCAAGCGCCCGCTTGTCACCTGATTGGAAGCGAAGCTTGGCGCTGCCACGTGGGCTCTGGCCACGGGAGCAGCGCTAGTATTTGTGGAGCGACTGACCTTATCAATGCCCTGCCGCCCTTTCAACCAGGCATCGAGCATACGTGCCGCCCGTGAACTGGAACCGGTCGAGGCAACCGTTCCGGCTTCCAGGAGAGCCTTCTCTGTCAAAGTGGCGCTCTGGCTCAAATAATCCAGCAGCCGTTCACGAAATGCCTCCGGACTGGAGGCTCGGACCGCACCCTGCTTGGGGGTGGAAAGATTGAAGTCGCCCAATTTAGGCTGCAAGCGACCGACTCGCCCCTGAGCTCGAAACCCATGGCGAGGATAAGCGGCATCTATGCTAGCGGAGGGCATGGAAGAAAAGCCCTGACAACCAGGAGATTCCTGAGGGTATTACCAACCGGACCGTGGGCTTGCAAAGTCCACAATCAAGCCGATAGATTGTAACATCAAAAGACTTGAAATCCCGGCGAAATCAAGTACCTGAGTAGGTTTTAGTCTTTCCCTACTGCACTTACGACACATATAAAATTGGACCGACGGCTAAATAACGCCCTAATCCTTGCGATAGGGAGAGACCTGCGTTTCCAACCAGCCCCTTACTTGCAGGGACTCAGCCATCTTGACGCCGGTCATGCGCTCGTCATACATGGCAACACAGAACTGACCCATGTTGATTTTTCCCTGGCTGAGAAGATACTCAGCCAACTGCAAAGACTTCATCTCCGAGTCGGTCACGTAGCCGGCGGAAAGAACCAGGTCGGCAAGGGCCACATCGGGGAAACTGCGCATCTGATTGGTGAGAGCCTGAACTTCTGCCGCACCGATAAACTGTGCTTCTTTCATGAGCTCCACCAGCATGGGCAGAGGCTGATGGACTATGGGCTGGGTTGTAACCATCAGCGGCTGAGGCAGGCGCACTTCCTGCTCGATAATAAGCTCGAAGGTACCGTCGTCCGGTATCATTTCCGCCGCAACCAGTTCACCGCGACTGACGATCAGATCGTGACTCAACCGCAGACGGGGCTTGCGCAGGATAAAGCCGGCATCCAGCACCCGGTAATACTCTTCTTTGCGATCCTTGGGACTGCCTTGCCGGAGAAACTGCTTGGCGGCCTTGAAGAAACCGGCCACAACAATGGAAGGCGGTACGTCGCAATCAATAGCCAGTACGTTGTAGAGGTTGCGCGGCGTCTCGGTCTGATTGGGTCTCAGATCAGGCACCAGGTCGGGGAAAAGCTGATACAACTCGCTGCAGGAATTGACCTGCCCGGTGACATCGTTATCTGCCCAGCTCTGCCTGAGAGCGGCACACAAAATCTGGCTTTCCAGCTCAATTCTGTTTGCTCCGCCTGCATCAGCCATGACCCTGGACCACCTTTTAACCTAGTTCTTCTCAACTTCAAACGTCAATTCGGTGTGACCCACACGAACTTTGTCACCGGCCGAAAGCACCTGCCGTTTCACCACAGGATGCCCATTCAGCAATGTGCCATTGGTGGAACCAAGATCTTCGATCCAGAAATCGCCTTCTTCAAAGGTAATCCAGGCATGATGCCTGGATGTAAAAGTGTCGTCGGGAATGACAACCTGGTTGGAGGGGTCGCGACCGATTTTGACTTTAGAAGTCTTGAGCGAGTATCTCTGCCCGGTTTTCTGAACCACCACCACCACGGTGTTCTGGATCGGCTCTTCGGGAGCCTTGGAATCAGACTGCTTGAGATAGTCGAGCTGCAAACTCTTGAGATCCAGGTCGGTGACGGTCGCGCAGTAGACACAGCGGGTGCCTACCGGAGTGGGACGTCCACAACTGGGACAGGCTTCTGTATTTTCTGGCATGCGACTCCTAACCTAACCACAAGCGCTTGGTTTCCATGAAGCGCTTCTGAGATACAGAGCTATTATACGCACCCATTACGGCTACAAAATACAAGGTTTGATAGATGGGAAACAAATTCTTTAGAGAATATAGAAAAGAAGATTCCGAATTGGGCTAATCTCACTTTGCCCCGCGCCAACCAAGTGGTAACAATTGGCCCAAAATTTCCTCAGGCGTTTAATCGCGCAAGGGTAAGCGAGGCAACGCAGTCTGATCAGTATCGAGTCAGGCGCTGGCAGTCTGAGAAATTGTTTCAGTTTCCGGTTCTTTGGCTGCATCATCTTCAGCACCGCCTTTGCGGGTGCGGAAGCAGTAAGTGCAGTAAACCGGCTTATAGCCCTTGGGCTGGAATGGCACCCGGGTGGGCGAGCCGCATTCGGCGCAAGCTACTTCGGCGGTGCGACCGGGATCTTCTCCGTTTCGCTGCACACGCATTAAGATTCGACAATTGGGACAACGCTTGGGCTCATTCACCAAGCCTTTTGTGTGGAAAAACTCTTGCTCCCCGGCAGAGAACACGAAAGTCTTATTACAGTCCCGACAATTTATGTCCTTATCCTGGAAAACCATGGCATGCCACCTGTGATATAGGGGTTTCCTTAGTCAAGCGTTAAACAGGCAGAAGCTTAGTAAAAGGCTGACAAGAGTTGCGACGATAATGCCATGGTATCACGAACAGATTGGCACCGCATATCACAAACCCACGCCCTGGGGTTAGCACCATAGAAATATGGCAATCTCCATAGCAAGATTGCCCCTGAGAAGCAGTCTAGTAGCCGAAACCTAGGCGCCCCTTGAGTATGCACCAATAGAGAGAGGAGCCGGAACACCGCTAAAGAAGGCTGCACTGGCTACCATTGCCGCATTATCCGTACAAAGGGAGAGGGGCGGTCGATAAACCCGATAAGTACCGGCCTCGGACAGTTCACTGAAGCGGCGCCTCAAATCGCTATTGGCGGCGACCCCGCCCGCCAGAACTATGCGATTCAGCCCCAGTTCTCTGGCACAGTTCACTGTTTTCTTGAATAGCACACGATTGACCGCATCCTGGAAGGAAGCAGCCACATCGGCTGTATTGAGCACACCGCTATGGTTTTCCATAGTGCGCATTACCGCCGTCTTCAACCCACTAAAGGAAAAGTTGAGCCCTTCCACTCGGCCTTCCGGGAAATTATAGGCCCTGGGGTTTCCCGTAGCAGCCAACTTGTCAATGGCCGGTCCCCCCGGATAACCCAGCCCCAACAAGCGGGCCACTTTGTCATAGGCCTCCCCGGAGGCATCGTCTAGGGTCTGACCGAGAACGGCGAACTCTTTATAAGAGCTGAAGTGCATAATCTGCGTATGTCCGCCGCTGACCACTAAGGCTACAAAAGGCGGTTCCAGGTCGGAATCTATGTAATTGGCGCAGACATGGGCCTGAATGTGATCGACGGCAAGCAAAGGCTTTTCCAGAGCCCAGGCCAGGGTTTTGGCACCTGCCAGACCCACCAGGAGCGTACCAATCAAACCCGGGCCGTTGGTACAGGCGACGGCACCAATTTGTGCCAATAATCCATTTTCATTATCGCCCCGCAGAGGCAAAGAGAGCTTGAGGCAAGCTTCTTCGAACATCTCGTTCAGAAGTCCATTAAAAACTTCTAGATGTCGCCTGGCTGCTACTTCCGGCACCACACCACCGAAGGCTTTATGCACCTCGGTCTGCGAAATCAGGCGTCCCGAGATGAGTTTGCGGCCGTCCTCCACCAGGGCACAGGCGGTTTCATCGCAGCTAGTCTCAATTCCAAGGTAAAGCAAGGATAACTCCCCGGTCGCACGATCTTGACTACACTAGCACAGACAGCCCATCCAAGCCGGTAATTGGGGGTTCCGGATTTAACCTTGCAAACAAAAGAACCTATTGACAATGAAGGGGTTGAAGCTTACTATCTTTCCAATTAGCGCCCGATTCAGGTGCCCAATTTCCGGGCACAATCTATAAAGGGTGTATCCAAGGAAAATCCCAACGGGAATTATCCCCGGGCTCCAATCTATCGTTCTTTGGATGCTCTCTGATCAGGTGCTAAGGGTACGGAAGCAGTTCCGTCCTTCTTACTAAACAATCGGCTTACAGATTCAGGTCATCAGGTGGCCAGCCAATGAAAAACCATACTTTCAAGTTTCCAAGAACCAACGCCTTTCTGGCAGGTGCCTTTCTATCCGTCCTTGCGGCATGGGCCTCAGTGACGACAGCCTCGGCCCAATCAATAGACGGCTCTTTTGACCTGGGCGGCGGCGCCACGGGCGGGGTGACCATGGGAGCCAACGGTCCCACCGGTGTACTTTCAAACGGAGCGACCGGCGATTCGATTCAGATAGGCGGCGGCGGACCAGGCTTCGCCCTCTCCAGCGGACCGGCTTCCCTGGGAGACAGCGGCACGATAGGACGCACCAGCTTCCGCACCGGATACGGCAACCAGGGCATGGGCAATATCCAAGACGGAATGACCACGGGCAGCAACAATCCCCTTGATGGGCGCGGTTCCAACTTCGGTCTCTCCGGCACCCAGACCGGTCTCATGGCTCCCAACAGCTTCAGCAACGCCCCCATGCCGGTCACTGCCACCAACAGCGGCCACATGGACTACGGCTTCACCGCCGGTCCCCAACAGTATTACGACAGCATGTACGGTCTGACTCGTGCCGGTAACAACCTCATCGATGATCTCGGCCGCAGACTGACCGGGGGCTTCATAAACAGCGGACGGCAATCGCTGCCGCGAGTCTCCACCGGCTCCGTCGACTTCAACACCGTCACCAGATCCAGCGCCGGTTTTGGACCATAACCTTCTTTTGCGAGGCCTCTGTAAAATGAGCAAAATTGTTAAACGTGCAATATTGATCAGTGCCGCAATCTCTTTCTGGTGCGCACCACAAGCGGTGCTGGCTCAGAGCTATGACACATCCGGCTTGATGCCTACGAACCGAGATATGGGTTATGTCTCTCGAAATTTCGGTCAGGCAGAGAATTCCCTCGGCGCCAAGGGCGACATCGACAGGGGCAGCTACGCCACCGGCGCTTCTCCCTCCGATTATTCCGTTTACGACAAGCGTGAAACGGCCTTCAGCACCAAGCAACTCTACAACCGTGACATGAGGCTGAACAGCCCCATGCATCCCTTCGGACTGGAGTTACCGCTCACCTCCACAGGTGGACTGGCTCCCATCTTCGGCTTCGGTAACCAGCAAAATCCCGGACCCCAGTTCACCAGCCGCCTCGACCAGGCTATCACCACGATGGTCCCCGGCGGACACATATCGGTAGTGCCGAGCACCGGCCAGGTGGTCAGCCGCATCGGCGATGTCAGGGGCGGTCTCACAGTGGGAGCCGACGGTATCAGCGGCGGCTCCATCGGTAACGGCAGTTTCGGCGGTACCTTCGGCGGCAACGGCGGAACCGTAGGCGGCTCCATTCCCGGTCTGGGAACTTTCGGCAGCGGCTTCTAATCAGTATTTCAAGGAAAGCAAAACACTTAGGCAAGTTAGTAATTCAAGAGGCAAACAGATATGTTCAGTCAAAGAGGCGCCCACCTCGCTCCCAAGCAAGAAAGACAAGCTGTGTCGATTAAGCCTGTTATGTCACTGGCTCTTCTGACACTTCTTAGCTTGCAAAACTTACCAGCCCAGGCCCAGAGCGTCGGAGACATAGTATCGGGGCAGGTCCTGCGGCAGCTCATGGGCGGACAGGCCGGTCAGCGCCGTCAATTACCGCCGGTGCGCATGGATAGCTTCGTAGATCAAGCCGGCGGTCATGCCGAACATATCTATGGAGACGAGGGCGCCAACGGACTGCCTCCCTATTTCGGCTTCAGCAAAGCGCACCGCATTGACACCGGCATCCAGGGCATACGCAACCAGGGTCTCACTACCGGTCACGGCAGTGTCATGCCTGACGCCTGGGGCGGTGACGAGTATATCGGGGCCGAGTGGTCCGACACCAACCGGGGCCGCCCCCCCATGCACTGGGGTGGCGAAAACCTTGACGCAGCCGCTCTCGGGCAGGCAGCCGCAGCAGCGGTAGTGCAAGGTGTAGTCGGCGGCACAATTTCATCGGGAGGCGGCGGCGACCCGGGTGGCGGCAACGGACTCCCACCACCGCCAGGCGAAGGCTATCAACCGGCCACAGTACACGGTCAGTTTGTGGGATATTACAGCCCTGAAGAAGTGGCTCTCTCCCAGACCGACTTCCCGGCTGCATTTGAACAATTCGTCTACTCCGGACGCTACCTGGGCAGTGCCGAGAATGCCCGTTACATTCTGGAAAACGAAATGGGCAGACCCCAGGGCGGCAGAACCATACCGGGCAACTAAGCAAAACAAATCAAGGGCAGGGCGCGGCTTCTCTCGGGAAGTCGCGCTTTTCTCTTGGCTTGCTAAGTAATTTGACGATTCCAACCGGGATGGCAAGTTTCTGAGTGAAAGGCAGAGATTCAGGGCATGTCTATATTGCCCGGATGTCCCCCGCCGTGTCGGCATTTATCGGCACTTCCATAAAGCGGTACAATATCCTGGCTTTTAAGAACTTCTCTTAAAATTCAGCTTTTACGCATTACCAGATAAAAAGCAAGCAGACAAAAGGCGAAAGGAATTTAAATGCCCGAGGTGGTCTCAACCCTTAACGCTCCCCAGGCCATTGGACCTTATTCACAGGCCATAAAACATGGGGGACTGGTCTTTGTCTCAGGGCAAATTCCACTCAATCCCCAGGGCGAACTGGTGGAAGGCGACATCAAGGTGCAAACCAGACAGGTTTTAACCAATCTGCAAAACATCTTGAAAGCTGCCGGCACTGACTTCAACAATGTGCTCAAGACCACGGTCTTCTTGAAAGACATGGCGGAATTCGCACAGATGAACGAAGTATACGCCGAATTTTTTCCCACCCACAAGCCGGCCAGAGCAACCGTACAAGTAGCGCGCTTGCCCCGAGACGTATCGGTTGAAATTGAAGTCGTGGCTGCATGCTGATGATGATAATGGGCTTAGAACTGAGCGTGCAGGATATGGTCGCCCTCGGTGCCACCGCCATCGGTGCAGGCACCGACTTGACCACACGCAAAATCTTCAACTGGTTGACCTTTCCAACAGCCGTGGCCGGTGTAGCCCTGAATGGCTATTTGAACGGCATCTACACCGGTTTTCACCAGATCGGAGCGGTAGAAGCCTTTTGCGGTTGGATGGTGGCGGCAGCCATCATGATGTTTCCAAATCCGGGCAAACGCATGCACTTCGGCGATGTAAAGATGATGGCCGCAGTAGGAGCAGTGCTTGGCATAACCAAGTTTCTCATTTGCATGTTCTATTTCAGCCTCGTCTACGGTCTGGTTTCCATGTTCTTGATTCTCAAGTCCATCCCCAGAGAACAAATCAAGGGTTTCTGGCTTCTGCTCAAATCGTTTGTCTTTGCCGGCGTCAACATCTCGGAAGGCTTCGATATGACCGAGGTGGAAAAAGCCAAAAAGAAATTGATTCCTCTGGGACCAATCATCTTCACAGGCACACTCCTGGCTGTCTTACTGGATAAGTGGACCATGCACTTCCTGGGCTTTGCCTGGTACCAGTAAGCTTATTGTTTAGATACAAAGAACACGCCTTAACCGCTCATTAACCGCGATCGGACGAATATATCGTCAAGTCACGGAGACCCACAACCATGAGCGCAGCAACCGGCATCCTCTTTCTGGACATCCTCATCCGACCGTTTTTTAAAGTAGCTATGAAATTCCCCCTGGTGGGACTCTGCATACTCTTTATGTTCTACGGTTTGATTGGATATATCGCTATTCGCAGTGCCTACCTGGCCGACAATCATTTCTGAGGTCACAAAAGCAGAGGCTTCACGGCACCGGATTACCGCTAAAATATAGCGATGAAAAAATCGCCTGCCAGTCCTACTGCTTTAGTTTCCCCGTCGATCAATGCCACCCGCAATGCAGCCGGCAAAATCGGTAGAAGGCGGCGGTACAGCCCTATCCAGCTCTGCCTGGCAGCGGCCCTGGCAGCAGCCCTGCCCCGGGCCGCTGCCGCACCAGAACAGGCCGCACCCGATTTAATTGTTCATAATGCCCGCATAGTGGTTCGTGCCGACGCCGAAGAGCGCCAGGAAGCCATGGCCGTTACCGGCGGGCAAATAGTCAAAATCGGCCAAACCAAAGACATTCTGGCTAGTGCCGGCAAAACCACAAAGCTTTATGATGCGGGCGGCAAACTGATTGTGCCCGGCTTTCATGACAGCCACATCCATCTAGCCGAGGGAGCCGTCGAGTATACCCAGCTCAGGCTCAATGAAGCCAAGTCAAAAGCCGAGATTCTAGCGGCAATCCAGGCTTATGTGCAGAAACACAAAAACTTGAAGGAAATTATTGGTCACGGCATTTCCTTGCCGGCAGTTCTCGACGACAAACTGACCCGTATCGACCTCGACAAGATAACCGACAAGCCGTTGGCTATCTATAGTGAAGACGGTCACTCCATCTGGGTCAACAGCAAAGTTTTGAACCGCATCCCAAAGGATAAGCTTGCCCCCTTTGATAAACAGGGCTTACTGGACAAGCTGGAGGGCGATGCCAATAGCGGACTCCTGAAAGAAGACGCCATCTACCTGGTGGACTCGGTCATCAAAGGCACTTCCCGCAGGCAATTCGCCCATGCCCTCAAAGACGGTCTTAAATTAGCCAATTCTCTGGGCATTACTTCCATTCAAGAAGCCCATGCCACAGACGCCGTTCTCAAAGCCTATTACGACTTAGCCAGACGCAAAGAGCTAACCTTAAGGGTGGAAGCAGCTCTGCACACGAGCCCCAATATGGATGCCGGCGACCTGCTCAAACTGCAAGCCAAATCCTTCAATTACACCACGGGCAATCTGCGCGTTAGAAGCGCCAAGATCTTCCTGGACGGCGTCGTCGAAACCGGCACCGCGGCACTGCTAAAACCCTATATCGGCAAGTTCGGCGTGGAGCAAAACCCGGGCAAAGACTGCCTCGGTCTCACCAACTTAGACCAGGCCAGGCTAAACAAGCTGGTGGCGGAATTGGTATCACGCGATTTCCAGATTCACATCCATGCCATTGGAGACAGAGCGGTAAGAATGGCACTGGATGCCCTCGAACCCATGACTGAACTGAGCGCCGAAAAAGATCTGCGTCATCATATTGCCCACCTGGAACTGGTAGACGAACAAGATTTTCATCGTTTTCACAAACTGAATGTGACCGCCAACTTTCAACCTTACTGGGCCTTTCGCGATCCTTACGTGGAAAAACTAACCGTTCCCGTTCTGGGAGCGAGAGCCGAATTCATCTACCCCCTGGGCAGCCTGGCAAAAGCCGGAGCCAGGCTGGCAGCCGGTTCCGACTGGACGGTATCGACGATGAATCCCCTTGAAGCCATGCAGGTAGCTGTGACCCGGCAACCGATAAATGTCGGCGCCGCTGGTGACAATGCAAACAAGCCGCTCAACGAGAAAGAAAGACTGAGCATCAGGCAAATTCTTGCCGCTTACACCATGGGCGGTGCCTACGTCAACCACAGCGACAAGCATACGGGCAGCCTGGAGCCCGGTAAATATGCCGACTTTGTCGTCCTTGACCGTGACTTCATCAACCTGCCACCCCAGGAAATCGCCAGGACCAAGGTACTTGCCACCTTCCTGGAAGGCAAGCAAGTTTACCCAAGATAGAGACGGACCGGCAAGCGCCCCTAAGCTGCGATCCGCGCCCTTTCAGGACCCTGTAGTTGCCGCAGTCCATCTACGACCAGATAGACTGTAAGAACCAGCAGCAGTATAAAGTGGTAATTGATAACGCTGTCTCTCAGTGTGAAAACATAGTGAATCAGCGCATAAAACGGCAGGCAGAAAGAAAGCACCGGCACCAAAAGCCCTAAGATGAAAAGCCCCCAATAGCTTAAAACAGAGCGGGAAGCGGCACCGGCACTACGGTTGTTCCCCAGAGCCAGAAGCGCTTCATTGAAGGCCAGTATGACCGCCGGCAAAATCAAGACCAGATCATATGAATAACAGTGCAGGGAAAACACCAGCCCCATGGGCAATGCCACCAGGGCAGCGGCACGTGCCGCCGACCTTTTGCGAAGCTTGAAACCGAAGCCCACCACAAACAGTTGCAGCAGCGCAAAAATAGCGCTGGTAATAGAATTGACCGCGGCTGTCGGCAATACCGTCAGACGCAAAAGTTGCCCCCGCAAAGTTGGCGTAGCCTCGGGATTCATCCAGCGCAAGTCCTGCATGGAGAATTTCAGCAGGGCAAAATAATTTTTGTAGGCTTCTGCACCGCAGTAGAAATAGGAAGAGATTAGAAAGCCGAGACTGAAGCCCAGAAAGGCCAGGCAAAAACGAAAGCGACAACCGCCCAGGTGAAAGGCCACCATCGTCATAGCCAGATGGGGCTTGACCAGAAAGGGCAACAGGCAAAGTGCCGAGAGCACCGGTCTTTTTCTTTCAAGAAAGTAGAGATGAGCGGCCATGCTCAGAAAGAGCATGGGAGAGACCTGCTCGATGCGCAGCGCCTCCCAGACCGGACCACTGAAGGGCAAAATGGCGGAAAGCCACATAAACCAGCGACTACTAAGCTTAAAGACCCGCACCAAGAGGAAGAGACCAAGGAGAAAGCAGCCAATCAGCAAGATCTTGGTGCACAGGTAAGCAACCGCAGTAGGGAAGATAAGCAGCGGCAAAAGGAAGGGCAAGCCGAAGGGCGCAACATAAAGGGGCACGGCACGGGTGCCAAGAGCCGGAAAAGTCTGCACCTGAAAGGGAAAGAATTTAGCTACATCGTAAATGTCAGCGCTGTGACCGGCTTGAAAGAGAGCGGCACCGCAATAGAATTCGGACAGATCGGTTACTTGAAATACGGCACTGGGCGGCGGCGCCAGCACAAAAGTGATGGTGGTAAAAAGCACCAGACCAAAAATACTATCCAGTATTGTTTTCGTTTTTAGATCTATTGCCTGTTTCGACTTTTCCGGCTCAGCCGAGGTGGACATTAAAAGGACTCCCCCAAGAGACGCTGCCAGATCATAAAGCAAAGCCAGTTAGATTTGCGCTCCGGTGTAAAAAAGCAGCTAATTAATGGCCCGCCCCGCCCTGACTTAAGCATTCAGGCCCGGCTCTGGGCATAAAGTCAGTGTGGGGTGGCCCTTAATCACGGAATCTCACTTTAGTAAATCAGCGGTCGGATTGAAGGCTCCTAACGCCTGTGAATGAACTCAGCGAAAAATATCTACCCACTGGTACCGTTATCGGCGGTTCCTACCGCTTGCTCAAATGCCTGGGAGAGGGCGGCATGGGAGCCATCTTCGAAGTCGAGCATGTAATTATGGGCAAGCATTTTGCGCTCAAACTGCTGACCAAAAGCAACATAGCAGAAACCGACTGGTTGCGCTTCAAGCAGGAAGCCCAGACCCTTTCCAAGCTACAACATGCAAATATTGTGCAGGTAAGCGATCTTGGCATCCATCAGGCCGGCGAGAAGAAGTTTCCCTTTTACGTAATGGAGCTTCTGCAGGGAGAGTCTCTCAAGCAGAGATTGAAAGTCTGTGGACGCATGGGCGCCAGGGAAGCGGTAGCAATTTTTGAGAGTGTAGCCAAAGCACTGGCGCTGGTACACGATAAGGGAATCATCCACCGCGATATAAAGCCGGACAACATAATGCTTGTCAAAGGTGACTCAGGTATAACGCCCAAACTGGTAGATTTCGGCATCTTAAAGCTGAAAGACGGTGGCGGCGTCGCTCTGACTCTCCAGGGCGAAGTTTTCGGCAGCCCCCTCTACATGAGTCCGGAGCAATGCATGGGTCAGCCCCTCGATCCGCGCAGCGATATCTATGCCCTGGGAGCCTCGCTCTTCGAGGCCCTGACGGGAGTGCCACCACTCTCCGGGGAAAATGCCGTGGAGACTTTCAAACTGAAAACCAGCACCCGCGCCCCACGGTTGGGAGACAAGGTCTCCCTCATCACCTTTGATGACGAGTTGGAAGATCTGGTGGCCGATATGCTGGAAATGGATGCCAATCATCGGCCGCCCTCTGCCGCTCATGTGGTGGGGCGCTTACAAGCCATAAGGCTCATGCAGGAGATGGGTCTGCCGCAAGTACCCGGCAGGAAGCCGGAGCAACCAACCGGCATAAGTACGGAGCCGGCACGTCGACAAGCAAAGCCCGCACCGGAAGCTGAAGAACCGGCAATCGAACAGTCCCTGACCAAGAAGTTGTTTCTACCGGCCGTGTGCCTGGTGGCTCTGGCGGCATTACTTTGCGCCCTTGCTCTCTGGCAATACACCGCACCTAAATCCGATAGCGCGGGCAAAAAAACCAGCCAAATGAAGGACGCAAACTTTGTGGGGCTGCCGCAAATTGAGCCGGACAACCAGGAAGGCAGCAAGCCCCGGGAAGTAAGCAACAAGGAGTGGTCGCAACTGGAAAAAATCCCGGTCATTTGCGAACTAAATTCAGCCGCCGGCCAAAAGCAGTTTCACCTGCCCCAGACAATTTCCATAGGCAGCCTGCGCCTTTTAAAAAACGGACGCGCCACCGACCCCATAGAAGTACGAGGGGAACTGCGCTTCCCGGCTGATGCAATGATCTCCTACACTCCTAACAATCGGATTCTGGAACACCCGGAATTATTGGATAAATTCAAAGACGGCGTTTTGAAAGAACTGGTACTGAGCAACGAGGAGCTTGTAACAAACGACTTTTTAAAACATCTGACCCATTTGAAAAGCCTGGCCACGGTCAAGCTGAACAATACAATGATTACTGACGACGGACTCAGATATCTGGAACAGTTGCCGGCTCTGGAGAAGCTCGAAATCGGTACCCCGGGAGTAAGGGACAAAAGCCTCAGTCAAGCAGGTTTTCTCCTGGGTCTCAGGCACCTGGA
>Ga0268298_10000991_pt1 | contig 35098 bp, 39 predicted proteins | sample WWTPWeurt_MetaG_FD_194462 | JGI IMG/M metagenome (GOLD analysis project Ga0268298, IMG submission 194462) | Activated sludge microbial communities from WWTP in Nijmegen, Gelderland, Netherland - WWTP Weurt | ecosystem: Engineered > WWTP > Aerobic digester > Activated sludge | place...
GCTCACGCCGCGCAGGAAGAAACGCAGCCAGGCTTCCCAATCTCCGTGTTGCGAAACAGCCAGCAGGTGATCGTAATACTCCTGACGATAACGCTCAAAATAGACGCTCAAGTTAAGTAATGGTTGGGGGAGAACCTGCCACTCTGCCAGCAGGAGCGCCATCAATAATCGTCCCACGCGACCGTTGCCATCCAGAAATGGGTGGATGGCTTCGAATTGATAGTGGATCATGGCGGCTCGCACCAGGGCGGGAATGTCGGTGCTTGCGTGGATGAATTTTTCCATGTCCGTCAGCGCCAGATTCATCGCATCCACAGGAGGCGGGACATAGGTTGCAGTTGTCAGTGTGCTGCCGGCCGCCCCAATCCAATTTTGAGTTCGCCGAAATTTCCCAGGTGTGAGAGTCCCGCCGCGCACATCCTGCATCAATTTCTCATGAATTTCACGAACGAGGCGCAGGCTCATGGGGAATTTTTTCATGCGCTCCAGCCCATAATCCAATGCGGTAACATAATTGTGGACTTCACGCACATCATCCTGTGTTTCCAGAAAAGACAACTGGGAAGACTCGTACGTGTACAGCTCTGCCAGTGTGGTGCGGGTCCCTTCGATGCGGGAGGAGAGCACAGCCTCACGCCGGATAAATGCCTTGAGCAACAAACGCGGAAAAGGGAAGGACCCTGTCAGCGTTGCCAGCCTGCTCAAATCACGTTCTGCTTCTGACAATGCCGAAACCAGGGGGAGCGCCCAGTTTAGTTTTGGGGGCAGAGGCGCAGGGATAAAGGCGTAATATCCCAGCTGAGTCAGGATGACCTGACCGGTCTCAGGGGAGCGAAAGTCATTTGGTTTCATGAGGTGTTGCCTTCATCATGGGTAAATACTCGAATTTATAATAACACTTATTGATTAAAGTGTAAATTAGAAAATTCCTTATTTACACATACCCTACCCGCAAATTCAGGGATCATGGATCATGGAAACCATACGCCTGCACCTCCATTGCGGTGGTATGCAGGCGTATGTTAGTTGAGATCGCCGCATTTAAAATTAGAGCAGCATCGAGGCGCTATTTTTGTAACCCTCGAGAGAGGGATTGGCAAGTTGAAGGAATTTTCTGATGTGCATGTCGGCTTCCTTTTTTTTGCCCATATACCGTAATTGGATGCCGAGTGCGAGGTGTGGTTCAGCAAGGCGGGAATCGAGACCGACCGCCTTCTGCCATGCGTCAACCGCCAGTTCCAGTTGACCCTGCATGCGGTAGGCAATACCCAGATTATGATATGCCACGGCAAATTTTGGGTTGATTTGAAACGCGGTCTGATAATCTGCCACCGCCTTTTCCAGACTGCCAAGCGATTGATGATAAAGCCCGTTGATGTAATGCAAAATGGAATTGCTTGGATCCTCCCTGACCGCGGATTGAAGCGGTCCATGCAGCACATTGGCCAGCAGCTCCTTTCTGACAACATGGTCCATCACGTCAAAGTGGAACTGGGTCCAGGTTGGCTGGCAATTCACCAGTTGAATGAATTTATCCATGGACCTTTCCCCGTCACCGGCTCTGGCTAAATCTGTAAACGCCTCACCCAGGTGGTTCATCTCCTCCAACTGTGCGGCGGCGCTGTTTCCACGGAAAAGATTTCGTAATCCAAACATCTCACCTCCGTTGCTGCCAGGGCAGCAGTAAATCCTTATAAACCGAATCGCCGTGTGCATCCTCGGCGGTCAACCATCCGGAGATCCCCAAATTTTCACGCCAGTGTTTTTTGATGGTGCGATAAAAGCGGCTCTTTATGACTTTCAATCTGGCGCGCTTATTGTATCCCTGCTGATCGACCCGTACCAAGTTTGCAAGGTCCGAATGACGGCTGCCAAACTGTGCGTGAGCTGCCGCCGCCTCGCCTCGAAACAGGATGAGATCCTGGATCAGCAAGTGGCATTGTTCAACATTCCAGTCACAGTGGTGATTTTGAAAGATCATGATGGAGCTGGTTAGGAGTTCCCGCGCTTCGTCATAATCACCTGCTAGGATCCCCATGACGGCCGCCCCTAGGCAGGACTCGGCGTACCCAACCTCATAACCTGCTTTGAGAAAAACACTTGCAGCTTCAAGGTAGACATTTCGCGCCGACCTTTCATCCGACTGCCCGAGGAGATCCGCCAGCTCCAGCAGGTAGGTGGCCCGCAGGAATACCAGGTGGAGGCGGGTACACAGCGAATAAAATTCCTGCTGGTGGATCTTGAACTGATCCTGTTCATATTGAAGTTGATACCAAAGCGCGAGTTCCTTCAGATATTCAGCCCGCAATACCTTGTTTTTTTCCAAAGCCGGCCAGTCCATGTAACTTCTTAGCAGTTCTCCAAGATCGGCCTTTCCCTGGCTGAAGCAAAATGCAAGCCAGCTCGAGCCCAGCGGAATTTCCAGTCCCAGTCCCTGATGGAATTTGGAGATCATCCTTCCCAGGATCGGGGGAAACCGCCTGAACCCTCGGTTGCGAATGATCCGGCTCAGGAAGATGGAGGCTTTCACTTCAAACTCTGAGAGTCTTGATCCGGAGGGAAAGACCCTGTAAAAATCCATTAGCAGGTTGAGTCCATTCTCTGTCATGTCCGCGGTCGATAAGATGGAACCGGCCACAGTCTGGGTGAAGGCGTATCCCAAAATGGCATCAATGGACTGCGGGTCGGCTGCGTGTTTTTTCTCCATATCACCAGAACCTTGAAGCCTGAAGAATAGATCCTCATACACCTCCTGGGCTTGGGCATAGCTATGTTCGGCAAGGTAGGTATGACCCAGTGAATTGCAAAAACGAGTCAGGGAGGAAAGGTCGCCCAACCGCACGCCTTCCAGTCCCTCCTCCCAAATGGACAGGGCGTTGGAGACATATCCCATCGAGTGCAGAATTGCGCCGCACATCAGATGTTTTTGTTCTTGAGACAGGTTGATCCGCTGAGACCATTCATCGCAGAATGCGGCAAATCGTGCCTGGGGGGCGAAGGCGGGCGCCGCGCTTTTTTCGATCTGTCCTCCGAAGAGGGAATGGATGCTCATCAGGGTGTCACCCTGTACATGGTGGAATTTTCCAAGTGTCCTGCGATGTGGCAATGCGTCCGTTCGATGATCCACCCATATGACACGTGTTAGAAGGGAATCCAGTAGCCGGAACGAGGGCGTAATGTCGAAATCGTCACTTCCGGAATAGCCCAGCACGAGCAGGTCGCGGCCTGGAAGAATTTTTCGAAGCGTGTCCAGTACATGATCCGGGAGCAAAAAGGTGGATTGGACTCCCGAGGCGGAGGATGGCAGGGAGCCGACCGCATCCAGGGTGACCCCAAATGAATCAAGCGCTCTTCTCCGGAGCTGTTCGAATGGGCTTATGGGCTGTCCGGAGGATATACCCTGCAGGTAAGCCTCGCGCCGGATGGTGCCGTGCAATTTGAAAAGACATGGATCCCCCCATTGATACTGCCGGTGTTCCCCTTTTTCGATCACCTGCTTGAGCGGTTCCCCGAACAAGTCCCGGTACGCCACTTCGATCAGGGAATCGAGATTGGTGGTCAGCACTATGGCGCCCTGATGAATGGCACGCGCGATCCATTGATGCAGTGTGGATGGAGACCATGAGCTTTCCAGGTACTGCATAATGAGCAGTTCGGGGTCGGCAGACTGGCGGAGGATCTCGATCAATTGCTCGAATCGAAGACTGCCTTTGCGGGGTCTGCGTCTGGACGCAGCCGGCTCGAACAGTGGACGCATCCTTTCATCTGATTTCAGGTCATCTGGAATTAATCGGGGTAACAGGGAGCGGTTGAACATCTGCCCCGTGGCAATGCCCGAGGCGACGGATGCCCCGGCTCCAACCAGGATCACTGTACGATCCAACCGTAAGTTCAGTGCGGGAAGCATGGACCACCTCCGGTGGTTGATGTTACAACGCTGTTGGAATTATATCCCCCCTGTGTTTTATGTGCATCCATCAACCCTCGGGTTCTGGATGCGCTGAACGCCGCTTCCTTCCCTGGGAAGTGGAAATGGCTATGATATGATTAATGGCGATTCAGTCCAGCCTGCGCCCGGTACAACAACTCAAACAAATGGTTGGAATACGGCAAGAGAAGTTGGTTGATATTTCAGAAAGCAACAGCTCATAGGTTTGGGACTGATGCCGGGGAATGCGCATTACACAGCTGGATAATGATTATGGATTTCACATCACTGGCGGATTTGATGATTCAAAGGGGTCCCGTACATCCTGGCTGTGAAATCAGTGATCGCTGGCGGGAATGCGCCTACGAATCAATGGCTGCGCGTGGGGGGAGAAAAAAATACATAAACTCAGGATGGTACCCCGGCCCCATCCGTAGGCAATCTGACATTGGGAGATAAAATGAAAAATCTGTCCATCCTTTTATTTGCCTCAATCCCGCTGATCCTCGCATCTCTGGCTTGCAATGCGATTGTGCCGGGGGTGGAGATAAACGATCCACGCATGTCCTTCGACAAGCCTGGAAAAAACATTACCTCCACCTTCTCCCCCAAGGATGATTTTTATTTTGTGATCGATGTTGTTGCTGCTCCGGTTGGTACGACCCTGGAAGCCCGATGGGTGGCGGTGGATGTCGCGGGGCAGGACCCGGATCACGAAATCGAGGCCACGTTATTTGAAATCACTGAGGATGACCTTGACTCCAATGAAGAAACCTATGATGGATATATATACTTCAAATTGAATACCGTTGACAAATGGCCGGCCGGTACCTATCGGGTCGATCTCTATGTAAATGAAAGGCTGACCGAAAGTCTGGAATTTGAAGTTCAATCCGGCCAGTCCAGCTACCAGCTTCCGCAGCCGACCGCAACCAGTGAGAATGAATGCAGCCGGCTTGACCTGACTGCAGAGGAATGCGCAAGCCTGGGTAAAAATTTAATCACCGTGTCGGGAATTGTGGATGGGTACTGCTGGTACGGCGAGGATGATAAAACCGTGACGCGCGATCTATTTATAACGGTCACTTTTTCAAACGATGGCTCGGGAAAAAAGGTGAACATTGAGAATGGCATATTTGTGGACTGTGCGGCAGTCTCGACCGGACAAAACACCTACACCTATGACTGTGTTCCGCAGGGTGGAAACCGTCATACCGGTACGATCGTCTTCAATGGGAATGGTTTTTCCAATCTGGGCGGTTTCACAAACTCCGTGAATAAGAACTGCACCTGGTCGGAGTCCTACCAGATACGATGAGGCCCCGAAAGTTTCCATGAAAAACCCCGCTTATTTTTTCCTGCAGTTTCCCATCACCGTCCTTCTGATTGTTTGTATCTTGCTGGTTTATGAGGCGCAGGTATGTTCTGCCAACGAAACTCATATCCTCGGTAATTTAATGACAGCCCTTGGGGCAATTCTTGGCATCGCCGGGATCTTCAAGACTCGTGTGCGGCAATTGGAAAAGATACTGAATGAATCAGATTTTGACTTCACCGGGCTAAGAGCCATTTTTTGGGGGCTGACCTTCTCCATATTCTTCATTACCTGGGGGATGGGCGCCATGATGCTCGATGATTCCGGATGTGGATCCTTCGCATGGTCCGGCAAGATTTTTGTTGGCGTTTTTGGGGCCCTGATTGGCGCATGGGGTTTGTTTGATTTCCTGATCATGATAGTAAACCTCCCCTATGTGTTTTTCTCCAGATTTTTTTTGGAGTCAAAAAACCTTGAACACTTTCTGGTCTTATTGGGGTCGATCCTGACCCTCCTGGGAATTTATATTAATAAATAGAGGGTGGATCAATTCTTCTTCCCGGTGCCCTGAGCATCAGGATGCTTTTTATTTAAAAAAAGAACCGTTTATGCACCATAGAGTGTGGAACCGCCGAACCGTATTTTGATGATTTCGCGGCAGGGAATGGTGGAAGAACAGGCGCCTGTTTTGTGGAAGTCCAGAAAAATTCTTTGGCCCCCCCCGTTCAAAGAATCGGTCCCTGTGGAATCCCATGCTTTTTCATGTTTCTTGAGTTTTTTATCCAGTACAGTTAGAATCATTAAATTGACTCACCCCGTGAAATACCTGCAAACCGCATGAATCCATCCTTTGAGATCCCAGTCAGTGCGATCAAGGTGCGCATACCGCTCAAGCGGCGGGAATTAATTTCCCGTCCCCGTTTGATCGAAAAGTTATACACGCATTTGGACAAGACGCTCTTGTTCGTGATTGCGCCGGCCGGGTATGGAAAGACCTCCCTGCTGATCGACCTGGCAGCCCAGGTCGAGATGCCCGTTTGCTGGCTGGCATTGGATGCGCTTGATCAGGATCCGCAACGCTTTCTGCGATATATGATTGCCGCCCTGTCTGAACGCTTTCCGGATTTTGGACGTGATTCGCTGGCGGTTCTTGGAAGCATGACATCCTTGACCGCCGATCTTGAACAAATTCTGGTGACATTTTGCAATGAGATCAATCTGCGGATTGGCGATCATTTTCTGCTGGTTCTGGATGATTTTCATTTGGTCGAAAAGGAAGTTCGCATCAGCCAATTACTGGGACGCTTTCTGCAGCTTTGTGGAGAGACGGTTCATTTGGTGATCTCTTCCAGGAACCTGCCGGACCTTCCGGTCTCCCCTGTGTTGATCGCCCGAAACCAGGCGGGCGGGCTTTCCTTTGAAGACCTGTCTTTTCAGGTGGATGAGATACAACGACTCTTCCGTCAAAATCATGCCGTCGACCTCAGCGAACAGGATGCCGGAATGATCTTGCGGGAAACAGAAGGCTGGGTGGCTGCGATCCATTTAAGCAATGGCACCACCACGCACCTGCCCCGCTTCCAACCCTTGCGCTCCACTTCAACCCTGTTCGATTTTTTTTCGCAGGAGGTCATACAGCGTCAACCGGAAGATCTTCGCCGCTTTTTGGTTATGACCTCCCTGTTCGATGCATTCGACATTGAACTGTGCAGGAAGGTGTTCAACCCCTTGATGCTGGAGCCGGCCCTGGACCTTGAAAGGCTCTTTCATCAAGTATCGACCTCTGCAAATCTGTTCAGCATCCCTCTGGATGGCGAGGGGAATTGGATCCGGTATCATCATCTTTTCCAGCATTTTTTACGCTCCCAATTGCAATACGAATTCCCCACCATGGCATGGAACATCCAGCAAAGACTGGCCCAGGTGTATGAACAGGAACGGAAAATTGAAGACGCGCTCCAGATCTACGAGCAATTAAATGATCATCCCAACCTGATCCTGCTCCTGATCAAAACTGGAGCGGATTTTATTGGCGCCGGCCGCATCCTGACCCTGGAGACCTGGCTGAAGAAGGTGCCCACCGCTTTGACGTACAACCATCCGGCGCTTCTCTCTTTGATGGGCGCTGTCCTTACCACTCAGGGGGATCAACGGCAGGCGTTACATGTCCTGGACCTGGCAGAAAGACAACAACACGACGGCCTGGAAAAAAAAGAATGGTTCAAGACCCTCATCCGGCGCGCCGAGGTCCATCGACAGTTGGGTGAATTTCGGGAAGCGCTGCAGGATGTCGATCAGATCACAGATGGGGAAGACCGGGAGTCGGATCAGGTCATGGAGATCATCCTGGCTGAAACCAGACGGGTCCGTGGACTGGCATTGTTCGGTTTGGGGCATTCGAATGAAGCCTTGTCATGGCTCGAAGATTCTTTGCTTCGCTATCGTCAGTTGGGGGTGACTCATCAGATTCCGATCGTCGAAACCGAATTGGGCGTAATTCATCGCCGTTTGGGCGATTCAGGCACAGCGTCCAGATATTATGCCAGTGCCCTGTCCGCACTTGAACGATCGGGGAACACCGGTTGGAAGGCGCGTTTATTGAACAATATGGGCATGTTGAAATATATGAGCGGGCAGATGGAGGAGGCTCACCAGCTATTGCAGGACGCGGTGCATATTGCCAAAATGTGCGGCTATGTTCGAATCCAGACCAATGCCCTCATCAGCCTTGGGGATCTGCTGTGCGATGTAGGCGACTTTGATGCCGCATTTTCCTCCTATGATGTTGCCTTGACCAATGCATCAGAACTGGGGCATTCCATTTATATATTTTATGCCTCCCTTGGCGAGGTACGGCTGAAACACAGGCGGGGCGATCCGGCTGCCGCCCTGTTGGGACTCCGCCAGGTGGAACTTTCCCAGGTGAAGCTGGGCAGCTATGAACGGGCCTTTTTCAATCTGGAACGCGGGCAATGTTTACTGGAGACCGGTCGGAATTCGGAAGCCCTGGAGACACTGACTTCAGCAGCCGCCCTGTTCTCCGAGGGCGGAAATCAGATGGAGGAAACGCTTGCGAGGTTCTGGCAGGCCGCAGCCCTGTCCTTCACGGATATGAAAAAAGCGGTCTCCGTTCTGCAGAACAATCTTCCTCCGCAGCGGGAGTGGAGCATCCCAACCCCTTTGATGTTGCATGCAGGAAGGATCGCCCGTTGGTTGCGGGCGACTAAACAACCACGCCTGCTGCGTGATCCGGATCTGCGGGTGTTCTTTGAACATGCTTTGCGTGTGCTGGATGGTCTGCCCATCTTGCTTAAGACATTCGTGGCAGGCGATGTGTCTGCCAACGATCAAACGCCTCGTCTGGATATTCACACCTTTGGGCAGATCCAAATCTATAATCATGGCCGGCTTATACAACTTTCTGACTGGCAGACACGGGAGGCTCGCGACCTGTTCCTGTATCTGTTGCAATCGCCACCGCGCAGCAAGGAGCAGATCGCTGCAGACTTTTGGCCGGACCTTGCGCCTGCCCGCATCAAGATGCGGTTCAAGATCAATATCTATCGTATTCGTCGGGTATTAGGGCAGGACGTGATTCTCTTCAAGGATGACACCTATGCCTTTAATCGCAGCCTGCCTTATACCTGGGACCGCGAGCGTTTGGGGGATTTGATAAAGCGAATTCGGCAGCCCGCAGATACAGTGGAGCACACCCGTCATTTGGAATTGGCATTGGATCTGCTGCGTGCAGGTTATTTGACCGATATTCAATCCGAGTGGGCGTACGTTGAACATAGCCGTTTTGCTGGGCAATTACGGAACATGCTGCTGGAATTGGCAGACCTTTATTTGCAGCAGGGGCAGGGACTGCTTTGCCTTGGTCTGGCGCGGGAGGTGTTGGGTCTGGAGCCACTTTTGGAATCGGCCCACCGGTTGGTCCTTCAAGCCTATGCTGTTCAACATGATCCAGCCGGTCTGGCTGCCCAGTATCAACAATACCGGGAGATCCTCGAGAATGAGGTGGGAATGCTGCCCTCCCTGGAAATACGCTCCCTGTATGAAAAATTGATGAACACGATTTGAGGCCACCTTTGTAACCGGATGTTGGTTAAAGTAGGGCATCCTACATATCCGGAAAGGTGACCCATGAAAAACACTTTCGAAAAAATCCAGTTCTCCCTGACAAAAATCAATAAGACCCATTTGCAGATCCTTTGGGTTTTGATCGTTCTGGCAATGCTTGTTCTCGGTGCTGGAGCGCCGGAGGATGTTGGCGGGGTCGGTATTTGATCCTGCTGGTGGCTGTAATCCTGGGCTGGCTGACGGGGTGGGGGCTTGCCCGTTGGCAGGGGCGCAGTTGGCTCCCTCCTGACATTAAATTTTCGGTTTTCCTGGTGATCGGTTTTTTGCCGCAATGGCTGGCGTTCTACTTTGAGCCGACCCGTCGCTGGATGCCGGACCAGATTGCTTCGTTCTGTCTGGTTCTTTCCCAAGCCATTTTGTTAGGGTGTGTCTTCCTGAACATCCGCCTGCCTGGCATGCCTTTTCTACTCCTTGGATTGGGAGGCAATCTGCTTGTCATTGTGGCGAATGGTGGTTTCATGCCTTTGGTGGCCGAATCCGCGCTTCGGTTGTTATCCGCTGACGTATTGCATTCGATTGGATTTGGAGCACGCATCAGTCATGCCAGCAAGGATATCCTGTTAATGGAGTCCGCCATCCGCTTCCCCTGGCTGGCGGATCGCTTTATCGCTCCGCCCATTTTCGATCAGCGTTTTATCTATAGTATTGGCGATGTATCGATTGCCCTGGGTGCATTTCTCCTTCTGGCAACGGGAAGGAAAATCCAATCTTTGAGCAACCCGGAAATGTAATATGCCAAGCAAAATCATCTATTCACCCAAAATCTTTACCACTCAATTCGAGTCGGACCTGACCTGTTTGAGGCGGTTGCTGGTGGCCGCCTGCATAAACTCGGACTTTTGCGGCATGCTTTTGAAGGATCCCCGTCATTCTGTACAAATGGGCTTTGGGGGGGAACGGTTTGTTTTGTCGGAAGGAACCCTGGAGACCCTCTCCACCATTCACGCAAAAACACTACCTGAATTCATCCAAACCCTACATGAAAAAATTCCAATCCTATCGGCTTGATCTTCAAACAGCCAGACGATTGAGGTCCGGTCTGGTGCAGCCGGATCGCTTTTTATTATCCAGCGAAAGGTTGCAATCCTTTCAGGAAGAGATGCTCGTCTGGTGGCAAGGTTGGCGGGAATTCTTGAAGAAGAAGCTGCGCCTTGAGGCGATTTGGATTGAATTGCTGACAGAGAAGGGGGAAACATTCAAGATCACGGAGCAGTCATCGGCTGGCGGTGGACCATATGGGAACTCGCGCCGATTTCCGCTTATTGTGCAGGAGGAAATCCTGGGGTGGTTATATGTTGCGGGGAATGTCACGAAGCAGCTGCTTGAGGAGGAACTGACCGGGCTGTTGCCGCTCCTGGGATATGGTCTGTCCCAGGAAATTAAGCGAATCCATTTAAAAAATAATTATCAGGCATTGTCTGATCAGCAGAATGATATTTTTGAAAATCTGGCACGTATCCTGGGATTACGCGATTATGAGACGGAAGCTCATACCATGCGGGTCAGTCAGTTGACCATGCTGCTTGTGGAATATCTCCAATTGCCATCCGAACAATGGGGAGCCATCCAGCGCGGGGCATTGCTGCATGATATCGGCAAATTGGGGATACCAGATGAGATCCTTTTGAAACCTGGCAGCCTGACCGTTTTGGAACGGCGCATGATGGAAATGCATGTCATGTACGGCTATAACATTCTTTCATCGCTTACGAACGCCCGGCCGTCTCTTGACATTGTGCTTTACCACCATGAACGGTGGGATGGCAGTGGCTATCCGGCGCATTTACATGGAGCACAGATTCCGTTGGTGGCACGTTTGTTCGCAGTGGTGGATGTCTATGACGCATTGACTTCAGATCGTCCGTATCGAGCCGCCTGGTCGCCTGATCGGGCCTTGTCCTACTTAATGGAAAATGTTGATAAACAATTCGATGCAGAGATGGTAGCCGCATTTTTAGAAGTTGCCAGAAGGCATCTCAAAACGTAATTTTTTCTTTTGGAATCTAACGGGGGGAGGTCCAGCGTCTTTTTCCAGGCAGATATGTTTCTGCCTGGATGTTTTTTTAATTCCACAATTCAAATCATAAATATGGGTGAGGGTCTCAATTCTTAGCAACAGATCCGGAACACCTCCCCGGCTTGAACTGTATATTCGCGTTCATGAGCGAGAAATACCAGTCCAAACGCGAACGCCGGCAGCGCATGCTGGAAGCCCTGCCAGCCGGCTTGCGGGAACATGTCTCCCTGTGTAATGTTGAAGCTGTGGCTATTGGAAACCATACAGGCTGGTCTCACCCGGCTGCCACGCGCCATTGAACAATTATGCCATACGGGATGATAGGAGTAGAGGTTCATAAGCACGGTTTTTGTCAAATCGTTGTCATCATTTTATATTTTCTTGTTTATTCTTGAATAGCCTGATTGGATTTAATTGCCCAGTCTTTTATACGAACGGATGGCGGCGATTTTGCCGTCTCGATCAAAGGTCAATACATCCACCACATATAAGTCCATCTTTTCATCTACGGTGATATGCAGTTCCCCCGCAACCATGTCCGGGCTTTCAAAGACCGCCAGGACGTTTATCTCTATCGTTTTGGCTTCGGTAAAATTTTTGGCGGTTTCACGCAAGATCTCCAGCCTGCCAAAGGCAGAGAGATTCCAGTCGCGCAGGTGAACTTCCTCGGCAAGCATGGCAGAAATGGCTTTCAGGTTTTTTCGGCGTAGTGGCGAAGGTATGCGTGGAAAAGTTCATTGTGGGTCATGGAGCCTCCATGATGTGAAAGACAACCTTTCCTGCGGGGGGGCATTAAAAAACAAACGGGCAGAATTGATCTCATTGCGGGCTATTCATTATGAAAAAATACAGTTTCTTGATCAACCCAACTGATGCAATAAGCAGTAGCATCAAGGCGCCGACCAGTAACTTCCCCAGGATACTCAGCGTCAACCCGGGAGTAAATGGAATGTTATTGTTTTCGTACATCGAAGCATCAACATCACCCGTTTCGTAGTAGGTTTTAATCAAACGCCGAAATGCTTCTGGTTGAAGATTTTCAACATCTGAAACATGCCCAAAATTCTTCAACAAGACGAATTTGGCGCTATGCCAATAAGGTTTTGCCTCTTCAATTGCTGTTGGTGGTGTGGAAAAATCCAATGAGCCATTTACGATCAGCATATCCACGTTGCTTTCATGCAACACTCGCATATCAGGGTCATCCAAAACTATAGTTAGGTTTGACACTGCAGGCCAGAGATATTCTGCCATTGGGGCGCCCATCACTGTGTCGCCGAGGTTAACGCTATCCTCTCCCTTGTAATATTCCAAATCCAGAGATGCACCTTTGTAAATGACATCACCCCAGACAAAATTTGGCGCCTGAAACCTCATAAAGAGGGATAGGAATGCCATTCCAGAATAATCACCTTCGCTTGCAGAGAGGTACATGTCTATGGGAAGGGACATTGAGGATGTTGAATATAACATTGAGTGAGTGCCCACCCGAACCGAAGCCAGATCAATGGGCATGAAAAGCCAGTGTTTAGGGGCGCTGCGATTTACATCGTAAATGGTTTGGGCTAGATCATCGGTTCGCTGGCTGCAATCCAGGTCGGCGGCGCAAAGTTCGCTCAGTTCCCGGAGCATCAAATCGAAATCATCACGATTGTATATAAAGCGACCGGGGGTATTCAACCCGATCATCACAATTCGATGCAGTGTGTTGGGGTGGCGGTGGGCGTATAACTGGGCAATTCGCGTTCCATAACTGCGGCTGTACAAATTTATCTTTTCATATCCAAGAGCAATCCGAGCCGCCTCAATATCCTCAATGACTCCGGAAACCGTATACCCGGACAGGTCAATTCCGGAATCGGTCAGGTGTGTGATACATTGCTGAACTGCTTTGGCAAATTGTTTTTTTGCATCTTCGCTAAAAAGATCGTTTCCAAAAGTCCTTCGGGCGACTGCGTCAACTTCCGGGCAATCCAGCGCAACCGAACCATCCACACCACGATAGCCAACCATAATGACATCATGGTTTTCTAGGATCCAAGCGGGGGGATTCCATGCCAGATTTGAAAAACCAGGTCCGCCTTTCAGATAGAAGATGGGCTCCACAGGGTTTGCGGTGGTAGAGGGAATCTTCACCACAGGCAGGGAAATCAAGGGTGAATTTTCATCCTTCCAGTTTTCCGGGACAGTTAATGTCCCACATAACGCATCCACTTCAACGTTATCTCCCTCCGGGGTGAATTTACACGGCAGCATTTCACTCAAATCACCCGCCATTGCGCCAGAGAGGTCGGCAATGGCAGGACCAGGTTTTGTTGAACATGCGTTCACCAGGATGGTAACTCCCATCAGAAGTAGTGTAGATATGTTTTTCATTTACTATCTTCTGCGTGCAAGTTGATCGTGACGGACACCCATGGGGCGGAGAGTAAAATGTTTTTATCGAGTTTTTTGCTCATGTTCATGTTTGTTTTCCTCTTTGAAATAACGATTCAAATACTTGTGAAGAACCGACCCTGTACTGATTAGCCAACCTTCAACACGATCCTTCCAGGTACATGCCCCGTGCCGTAATGCCGAAAGCATTCGCCGCTTCATCCATCGAAAAGACCTAGATGACTAAGTTATTTTCTACTGATCGATTGCGCTTGTTGATCCATAATGCGACAAGTAAATTCGGTATCCAACTTAGCCAGGTGACGATAATGTAACCTGTAAGGAAGTCCAGCCCGATTAAACCGAAGACGATTTGCCATAAGCGCAATGTCACACCTGCAAAGGTGATGGCGTAATTTATGACCATCCATTTACGGTGTAATTCGATCTTCTTATTGCGGATGTGCATGTATGCCATGTATCCGCTGACCAGCCACAGGCCTGCTATGGTCATCAGCCCCAGACGCGCGATAGGGCCGCCGTAGGCAATGGTTCCCATATACGCGCCGCCCAATCCGCCGAATAACACACTCAATAAGTAAATCCTGCCAAGCCAGCGATGTATCTTGAGAAAGTGCCCGGTGCGGGTTTTTCTCAAAAACTGAAATGGACCGATGATGGTCGCCAGCATGGAACCTGCAATATGTGTAAGCAAAGGCACTATGTTGGCAATGTACACTTCTCTTTGTTCAGAGAAGTAGACTTTTGGACCTTGGGTCAAATAGCGGCTGGCTACTACAAATAGAAGAATCGCCAGCAGGAACATCAATCCCCAGCCAATCCCCTTCGCAAAAGCAGCGCCTTTCGACGTAGTTTTTATATTCATGCTTGTAATCCTTTGTGCATTCAAATGCTGGTGACTGTGCGAATGAACCGAAACCAGTCGCCCCCTGGGGTGGATAAGACTTACAACCACTGGACAACTAAAAAAACCATCATGATCATGTAGACCAAAAAAACAGCAACAATCAATTTCTGCCATCCACTCGTTTTTTGGATTTCATGTCTTTCATGTATCTCACAGACTTCACCGGGACAATATTGTGCTTTTTCCTTATAAACCCGGGAATATATTTTGCACCCGATGCAAATGCCAAATGCGGCTTCAAAGAATAGAAAGATAAGACAAGTATGACAGAGGAGGGTTGTGATCAGGTTGTCAAAGTTTAATATCCCAATCAGAATAAACATGGTGGCAGACATGGTTACGCCGATCATCCAGGCAAACTTTTTTTGCGGCGCACCAACATATTCTGGAACCTGATTCTGAACGATCATCCGCCCGACGATCAATGTGGGCGAAAACCTGGGATTTACAAAAACACGAATCACAAAATCTGAAAGAAAGATCGCTATGGCGTATTTGAGTACCAGATAATTATTTTGAAAAACAACGAACATGATGGATGTGTACATCATCAAAAACAGGATGCCTGCGGCTGCCCTTAATTCGCGTTCATTTAGAACAGGGATGTTGTAACCTTCCACGGTTTCCCCAAATTGGGTTACTCTGTTCATTTTTTATTCCTTTCCCTATCATTGTTTTTATTTTTCAATTTTGGAGAGATTGAGAGGCAACCTCTCCAAAATTCTTGTTTGCTGTGAGAACTTGAAATCCAAAAGGCTGAACGGCTTGCGCTACTGGCAGGTGGGCGGGCGTAGGCAAAGGAGAAACAGTTCTACAACAGCCCCAAGTGCAACCTTCTTCTTTTCGCTTTAACGAGCGCCACCTATCGAGCGATGTCAGCACTATCTACGAATGAGTCGTAGTCCGGTGACAATAAGCCAGGCGAGCCACGTAAACAGGCCCAAAACCCCGACGAACAACAGTGGCGATCCATTCGCGATGGCGAGGTTTCCGGCTCCAGCCAAGATGGGCAAGCTGCCGCCCGCCACGCCTAACAGCCGCTGCCACGGTCGCGTTAAACCGCTGGCATGAGTGGACAACGCAGCGCCGATGAAGGTCGCCCCGAGCGCGGGCAGCGTGAGCGCGAAGGCTGCGGCATGAAGTTGCCAGATCAACTCGAAGGTGGGGGTCGGCTCGGCCAGTCCATCCGCGGCGAGCACGACCGCGATGTGTGTGGCAATGGTGAGGGCGGATAACGCCGAGAGCGTCGCTCCGGCAGCTACCGCGAGCCGCGACCAGTCTGCCCCTGCGCCGCCACGGCGTTGTACGAGCCCATGCAGCGCCGTGACGAATAACAGGAGCAGGACCATGTTCACGGCCTCCAGACCCGAAGTGATGGCCAAGGCACCTTGGTGCTCGGCGTGGTAGGTGAGGACCATACCAAGAGGATCTCCGTAGGAGGGTGCTCCATCGGCCGAAAATACCGCGTTCTGAACAATCATTGACGTGGCGTAGGCGAGTGCGAGGATGCCGACGATTCGCGTCGTGGACGCCTGGCTCCCCCGAGCCATCGTTGGTTTTGCTGTATTGCTCATTTCGATGCTTTTGTTTTCTGATAGATTTTGTGTATTCATAATTATTGTTTTGTGATGTGATAGGTTTTATAAAATGTGTTGATCTTGGTAGGAGTTTTGTTTAGTTACGAGTTTCAATTAGCGGCCATTTCCATGCGTAACGAATAACCAGTAAAAGAAGAACGACTTCTACAGCTGCTGCAAAATACATGTGCATCCAAGCCACACCTGTCAAATTGAACAACATGTAGGGAATATGCACAAAGGCAACTATGATATTTGTCCAACGATTCACTTTAGCCGGCAGGACAACAGAAAGAAAAATCATCAGCATCGGAATAGTCGACAAACCGAGCGCGATCATGATAAATCCCTGCGTAATATCAAATACAAACACTTTCCCTTTCAGAATATTTTCTATCTTGCTCGGCATATATAAGGCGAAATAATCAACATAGATATATAGAAACATAAAACTTGCCCAAAGGGCAGCGAGCTTCAGTTTTACATTGAGCTTGGTGTCCTCCAAAGCATTTTGTGGCACTTTTTTGTCGAGTTTGAGATTTGCATTCATTAGTTCAATCCTTTGTGTCTTCAAAATTTGTTGATTCGATGCGTCTTTGAGCTGCCTTATAGAGATCAGTGGAAGACCGGGGTCGCGTACCTTTCGCGGCAACGGCTGATCAGGTACAGGTCCGGAAAGAAGCGTGTCGCCATTTTCTTCCGGGGACCATGATCCCGCCAATGGTTATCCAAATGCCCATCGATCCGAATTTCGTAAAATTGATTCATCATCAACGTGCGCAAATATACCGGCAGGGGAGTATTGCCGTTAGAACCAAAAGTATTGTTTTGAGTATTGTTTGGGGTTTAGATCAGACCCAGTTCACGAGCGCGGGCAACCGCCTCGCTGCGGCTCTTGACTTGCAGCTTGGCGAAGATGCGCAGGTTGTGCCCCTTGACCGTGCTCAACGCCACCACAAGTTTTTGGGTGACCTCCTGGTTGGAAAGCCCCTGCGCGATGAGATGCAGTACTTCGAGTTCGCGCTCGCTGAGTGGGTCGATCATTTCAAATTCCGGGTTTACGACACCGTGCCCAAAGGGTATTTTCGATTTTGGGTTTTGAGCATGCCCTGGTCGCGGAAAAGTTGCCAGAAGTCTTTCAACATAACCCAACAATGGCTTCGCCGTATTTTCAATTGTCAATGCCCTTCGGGCACGATGTCGTAAGTCGGCGATCAAAAATCGCATCGATTCGCCTTCGTTCAAGAATAAACGCAAATAGCCTTCGGGTTCTGCGAGTTTCAGTGCTTGTTCCAACATCGGCAGAGTTTGAGCAGACTCACCCCTGGCTTGATATGCAAAGGCTAGTAAAAGAAGGATTTCGATCTGACTTTGCAAACGGTTTTGTTTTTGTGCCAATTTCAATTGGGCATCCAAGGACTTCAAAACATCAAGAATATGCTGCTCGTTCCGGTCGTGCTGATATTCAGCCAGCGCTATTTTAGCCAGTGTGAGCCGCTCGAATTCATGCAAATAATCGGGCGCTTCAATCAAAGACAGTCCGCTCTTGGCGCCCCATGCCCGCGCTTTATCCAGACGGCCTTGTTGGAGATAAACGCGCGCCTTCATCGCATCCACGGGACGCAGGTTGGGAATAGGGGTGCGGACGTAATAGCGCTGCGCTTCATCCAACAGATCGAGTGCGGTGTCAAAATCTCCTTCGAATTCTTTCAAATACGCCTGCGCCAGATTCTTGCGATACATCCAATCTACGATCGTGGTTTGCCTGCCAAGTTCAAATGCTTTTTGCAAATGATGCGTGGCGCGTTCATCCTCCCCCATTTCGTGATGCAGCAACCCCAGCCCCAAATGATGGTGCGCCGTGTGTTGTTCTGCGTCGTGCTCCGCCGCCAAACCCAACGCCGTTTGATAGACCAGCATGGCATCGCGCAAACGTCCCTGTGTGATGAGAATATCCGCTTTGCCGAACGATGCCGCAACCGCAAACACAAAATTGCCAGCTTGCTGAGCCGCGTCCACCCAGCCGCTCATGAGCCCATACGCTTTATCCAGTTCACCATTTGCCCAATAGGCAGTACTCAAGATCGACGACGCCTGCGCCTGCATATACTGATCATCATGAGGAATGATGTCCAGCGCCGTTTCGACGTATCTGACCACATCATCAAAACGATTCTGCGTTTGCGCATTGTATGCCCGGGCAAATGCGATACGCGCGGGCAGGCTGCGGAATTGTTCGGCTTCAACAATCACCAGATCTTCAAGCGAATTCTTCAAGCACGCCTCTGCTGCCTGCAAGATGGATTCGCTTGCTTCGGGGTTGCCTGCATCCATGTAGCACCACCCTAGTTGAGTCAACAAGACAGGACGCACACGCCTCACACTCAACGGAATCTGGTTCGCCCACTCAAGCCAGGTGCCTGTCTGGAAGTTTTCATCCATCGCCAGCCAGTTGGATTCCAACAACCTCGCCGCGCGGTCAAAGTCTGTGGCAGAGACGGCATGATGGAACGCCTCACCAAGATCGCCCGCGCGTTCAAACCACTCACTGGCGCGGATGTGCATGGCTGCAACTTCATCTTGGCCATACTTTTGGCTCAAACGCTGACGAAGAAGATCACGGAACAGGTGATGGTAGCGATACCAGTGTCTCTCGTTATCAAGCGAAATGACAAACAGATTATTGCGCTCAAGGGTTTCCAGCGCCCCTTGCGCAGATGCATTCTCGCCATGCAACACCGCATTACACAAGGCATCACTCAAACGGTTCAAGATGGATGTGCTTAATAAAAATCCCTGCATGACTTCAGGTTGTTTCTTTAGCACTTCTTCCAATAGATAATCAAGCACAAATTGATTCGTCCCGCTGAACGAGCGGATGAATTCTGCAGTGTCTCGCGAAGCGTGTCCTTGCATGGAAAGCGCCGCCAGTTGCAGCCCCGCCACCCAGCCCTCAGTACGGGCTTCCAACGCAGCGATATCTTCAGCCGAAAGATTTAATCCCATGACTTGATTGAGAAAAGCGGCGGCTTCGTCTTCGGTAAAACGCAAATCAGCAGCGCGGACTTCGGTCAACTGGTTGCGGACGCGCAAACGAGCCAGTGGCAGGGCGGGGTCTTCACGGGTGGTAATGACCAGGTGCATGGCCGGCGGCATGTGGTCCACGAGAAAAGATAACAGTTCATCCATGGCAAGGGAATTTACTGCATGAAGGTCGTCGAGTACAAGTATGAAATCATCTTCGGTTGAATTCAGTTCGTTGAGAAGCGTGGTTAATAATTCATTTGGCGAAACCGTCTGTGGCGATTGAAGCGCCAACAACACACCGTCACCGACGCCTGAAATCAGGGTTTGCAGTGCAGCTACGAGGTAGGTCAAGAAGCGGTCGGGATCGCCGTCACCCTCATCCAGAGAAATCCACGCGGCAGGGATGTTATTGCCCTCGATCCAACTGCTTACCAGAGTGGTTTTGCCAAAACCAGCTGGTGCGGAGATCAAAGTCAGTTTCCGCCCGTTCTCAATCCCATCCGTTAAAGCTCCGGTTATTCGGCTTCGCAGAACCAAATTGCGTTTGAGAGATGGCTGGTTGATTTTTGTTTTGATAATGGGGTTGGGCATAAAAATTTCCAGAGATTGATTCTACTTCCATAAGTCAATAATACTTGTTACACGAGGGGGCGGGAGCGGCGAAATTTGTGTAAAAAAACTTTTTTGCCACAGAGAATACTAAGAGGAAGAAAACTCAAAAACTCTGTGGCTTTACACACGACAATAGCCATTTCCTAGGCGACAAACTCGCCTTGAACTGCTTATTTTACGGTAAAACCGGTGCCTAGGTAGCAGAAGTCTTTTTGAGTAAAAGCGACACCAATCAACCACCCTATCTTCCTTAATTGTATAGTTCCACCATGAGCGAGAAATACCAGGCCAAACGCGAACGCCGGCAGCGCATGCTGGACGCCCTGCCAGCCGGCTTGCGGGAACATGTCTCCCTGCGCAATGTTGAAGCTGTGGCTGCGCTTTCGCCACAGGCACAGCTGCGGCTATTGGAAACCATACAGGCCGGTCTCACCCGGCTGCCACGCGCCATTGAAAAATTGCGCGCCGACCCGGAAACCTCCGTCGCAGATCTGCTCAATCCTCCCGCTCAAGTTAAAGCGGCGATACCGGTCCAATCCGACCAAACCTCCATCACACAAATGGTGACGGATCGGATCCGGGAGTGCTTTCCGGATATGCCGCGCGTATCGGCGGAGGCGCTGGCGGATGCCGATGTGATGCAGGTTGTGCGAACCGCGGCCGCGACCCACCGGCAGATTTTTCAGGCGGGTCACATCAAAACGGATTTTGTCATGCTGACCCTGTATGGCTTGATGCGCCAGACCCTGGAACAGCTCGAAGAGATCATCGAAGAAACGCCCGCCCTGCGGCAGGCATTTGAACAAACCAATGAATGGAGAAAAGAAGAAACATGTTGAAACGAATTGCCTCAACCGGCGTGAACCTGGTGGTGCTGGGCGTGTCGGTTGGAATATTTCTGGCGGCGTTCATTGCATTGAACGCCCTGGGGGCGGCGCAGAAGCCGCCCACGATTTCCGTCTTGTCCGCCACCCGGGATCTGAACATCGGTGATGTCATCAGGGCTGAGGACCTGGCGGTCAAGACCGTCTTTCAGGATGACAACGCCGGTTTGTATATCCCGGGCGGGGAGGTGACCGGGGTGGTCGGCGGTGTGGTGGCACAACCGATCTTCATTGGGCAGCCCATCTTTCGGTCGGCGATTATTGCGCAGGCAGCCGAAGGCACAAGACTCTCGGCTGTGCTCGCGCAATTCCCCGGACATAGTTTGTTCCCGCTGCCGTTGGATGCCATGAATTTGGTATCCCCGGATGCGGAAGCCTTCCTGCCTGGTGACCTGATCGGCGTGACCGTTGTCATCAGCACCCGCCCGCAGCAGATAAGCACCCCAACCGTCATGCCCGACATGATCGTGGTCGAAGAACCTGCCATGACACCCGCGCCGCAGGAAATGGAAGAGGCGGAGGCTCTGGGGCGCGCCATACCGCCCCTTGCAAAGGACCTGTTTCCCGGCGGGGCCCGTGTGATCGCCGTGCAGGGGCTGGCACAACAAACAGAGTCCTCTGAAGACAGTGGTTCCTCCTTTAATATGGACAGCCGGCAAAAGATGTTGATCCTGCTTGTTCCCAATCAAAGCCGCGAAGTGCTGTCGCTTGCCTTGCAGCAGGGAGATCGCCTGGTGGTCTCGCTCATGGCGCGCGGCGACGAAGCACCGAGCGCCGGCTTCACCTATTGGGATTTCGAGGATCTGTTTAAGTCGGATCGCGAAGAAGTCCTGGGAGGAGAAAGGTAATGCAGATCCTTTTGCTCGGTGCGGGGACCGTGACCTCCCGCTTGAACATGCAACTGGCGGAACAGGGTCATTCGGTGATTGCCCAGATCGCCGCCTTTACACCGCAGCATATCGACCTGTTCGATTTCCGCGCTTTGATCGTGGTCTCCCCGGAGTCCTCGGTGTCCCCGGAGAGCCTGGTCCAGGCAGCCGAACGCGGCAAGCTGATCTTCGTGGTCGCTGGTGTCAGTGACGGCATGGCGTCCTGGGCAAATGGGGTCGGTGTCCCGTCGATCGCCTATCCCCCCTCGGATGTGGATGTCAATAAGTTATATGAAGAGCTGCGTCGCGCAGACGCAGGCAACCTTGCGGCAGATGACCAGTATCGCCGGGCTGTGCTGGGCAGCGACATGTCGGCACGCATTCAATCCGGCATGGCGGTGCGGAAGATCGCCATCACATCGCCGAAGGGTGGAACGGGGAAAACAACAGTCGCGGTAAATCTCGCGGTTGCATTGGCTCTCAGCGGGATCACCACTTATCTCGTGGATGCCGATGGCAATGCCGGCGCGCTGCAGTATCACATGCGCATGGAGCGGGTGAACACCACCATGATCGGTTTGTTGCGGCGGGAGATCGCCAAAGCCAACAAAGGTGTGATGGGTGATGTGGCATCCGGTGCGGCATATCTCAATGCCTTCACTCCGTTGGAAAATCTGCCGACCTTGAGAGTCCTGCCCGGATTGATCACGGATGACCTGGGCGATGAAGTGCTGCAGCAGGAGGCGAAGGTTGCTGAGGTCATTCAAGGCTTGTATGAAGCGGGAGTCGCGGCGGGCGGCGTGGTCATCATGGATGTCGGCATCAACCCGGCGCATGTCGTGCATCGTGCCGCACTCAAGGCTGCCGAAGGCATTGCGATTGTGATCAAGCCGGAGATCCCTGATCTCGCAGAAACCAGACGCTGGATCGCGAGGATGATCAATTCGCTGGCAGGTGTGGTAGGCAAGGGCGGTGCCCATGAATTCGTCGGCAGCCGCGTCAAGCTCTGCTACAACCAGGTGGTGGGGGATGGCTTCAAGGCGGCGCACAAGATGTTGCAACAGGCCTTGAGCGAGGACCGGATCGAACTGGCCTTGATCCCCAATGGCATCATCCCGATCGTGGATCCGCGCCTGGCGGCGCAGGCGGTGAACTCGGATCGGCGCGAGGATGTCCTGATCTGGCGGTACAAGAAGGAGAAGCTGGAGGAACTTGGACCGTTTGCAGATTCCTTGCTTGGCTTTGCCTCCCACTTTGTCCCGGCTGTGCGTGAAGGGGCTTCCCGGATTGGTCTATTACCAAACGCTCCGAAAAAACGCGGCTGGTTCGGGAAGGGATAACCATGTTCGATATTGCCGGGAAAACGATGAAGCCTGTCTCGGAGGTGCGATCCTCGGAGGAGATGGAACGCTGGTGGAATATCCTGTCCGAGGAGGGGCGGGCGAAGAAAGCCATTGCTTCGCTGCAGAAAAGCATGACCTCCACTGAGGTCGAAGCGCTTGCGCGCCAGGTCTTTGAAGAGGTGGGCGTTCGGGCGGTGGACGCGGGAGTCTCCCTGCCCAGGGAATACATCCTGCGCCTGATCGGTGAACTCTCCGGCATGGGACCCCTGTTGGAACTCATCGCCCGTTCGGACATTGAAGACATTGCCATCAACCTCGGTCATATTCATGTGTACACCACAAGGAATGGCTGGGAACATGCCGGACCCGCGCCGGATGGGATCGGCGATGCGCTGCGAGTCATGATCGACCGCGCCGGACAGCGTGCGCCGACACCGGATTACCCGATCGCGGATGCCATGCTGCAGGTCATGGTTCCTCTGGCGGATGGGACCGTGCGGAGAAAAGGTGTGCGTATCAATTACGTCATGCCGCCGGCGTCTCCCTATGGAGACACCATTACCTTGCGTGTTTCCAATTACCGCACCGCCTCCGATCTCACACAGGGCAGTCTGGCCTTGTTATGTCAGAACAGACTCCCGCCTGTTCCACGTCCCCAATTTGATCCAAAGGATTTTCCGCGCGGCAACGGCATCCTCACGCCCGAAGCCGCGAATTACTTGTTGAGCGTCATGGTGCATGGCGGTACCTTGGTTATTGCCGGCACGACCGGTTCGGGCAAGACCTTTGTCGGGCAGCGCATCCTGCAGGAGATGCTGGACTACTACCCGCGCGGTGCGATCCGTCTGTTCATTGTGGAGGATAGCAATGAGATCATCCTGAACGGCTGGAATGGAGACGGAAAAACTGACACCGGCAACATCATTTACACCGTAACCCGTCCTGAAATTCGTGGCGGTCCACCACCGGTCACCATGTATGACCTGATCCGTTCTGCCTTACGTTCGCGTCCGCATGGGGTCGTCATCGGTGAGGCGCGCGGCGCGGAAGCCTGGGAATTGATCCGTGCCGCGGCAACTGGACATGGACATTCCGCCTTCACGATCCACGCCACCAGCGCCGAGCATGTCTGGCCGCGCTTTTTGCAGGTGGTGCAGTCCCATCCGGATGCGGCACGCATGTCGGAGATCCAGATCGCCCAGTCCTTTGCAGAGGCGGTAACTGCGGCTGTGTATATTGAGCGCAATCCCCAACACGGACAGATCGTGCGTGAGATCGTGGAAGTGTCCACCATCGTGGAGCGTACAGCCGCGCGTCCTTCCTTTTCCCCGTTGTTCAAATTTGAGCCGGGCAGGGGACTGGTGCCGACTGGGAATCGTCCCATGCGACCGGGCTTTCGTGCCACGGACCTGAATATATCTGAATCCATTTTTAAATCATAAGGAGAATTAAATGTCTAAAAAATCGAAGCAAATGTCGCTCATGATCGCGAGAGGATTTGAGGTCATGGTCAATTCATTGCCCAGGGGGGTGCTGGTGGATGCCCCGCGGGCGGAGGAGGCGTTGAGTCACTACCGCCTTCGCAAAGACAATCACCTTACGACCGCATTTTCCGAGATGCTGAAGGAGGTACTGGCTTGTATCGACACCAAGAAGCTGACAGAACCGGATATTGTGAAGGTGATCGCGCAGATGAAGGAGGAGCTTGACCTATGACCCGCCCGCCGGTGGAGATCGGTTCGACCAGGACCTTTGTATTGGCAAAGGGCTTTACCCAGGTCGGCGGTCATGCGGCTTTGATCGGTGAGGATGACACACGGCGATTGTTTGCCGAAGTGTATGCCGACCCGGATCATCCTGAAGTGAGACCGCAGGAGGCGTATCAGGCAATACTGTCCTCGATGCAGCCAGGCTGGACCTTGCGCCTGCTGCAATTGTTCTGGCCGGATCCGGAACCGAGGTTGGAATTCCAAAAGCAGGTACAACAATGGGGGGCTGCCGGCACCGAGGGTTTGGATATTCTGCGACAGGGTTTGGCGCTCGCCGTGCAGGAATATCCTCTTCCTTTTGTGCGTCGCACAGTGTTCGAGTTTATTTTACCGGGCGACGAAGGAGTTGCCTGGTGGGAGGGACTTGTGGGATTATGCGCCGGTTTTGGATTGAAAGTTCGATATCTGGATCGTATCCTGGTTCGGGACTTGTATCATTGGGTCCTTGACCCTGACATGAAATACGGTCGTGAAAATATATAACGCCTGTTTTTTGAAGGCTTTGCACCGGACCAGACGACACCCTGAGAATTGCCCAATTTGCAGTCTTGCAGGTTGGGCAATTTTTCGAAGGTGGACGATTTATTGTCCGGCGTAAAAGTGCCAAGTGCAGTTCAATACCCATCCTTGAAATTTTGAGTATTTTTTTCATGCTTGTTTGAGATTATGGGGGGTTGTATAATGCCAGAAGGTATTAATATAAAGTATCTTATACAGCACCATGCTGTATAAAACGCCGTATTGGGGGTATATACAGCATGATGCTGTATATACCGTAGTTGGACGAACCTCGCACAACTATAGGTGATATATAGAAAATACATCGACGCAACAGCCAGGGGTGAAATACGATGTGGCTGACATCTTCCGTAAATATATTGGTGAATATAAAAAAACTCATCGGCTTTCGTATGAGCAATCGAAAGCCGTGAGCGCTATTATCAATTGCCGCACGCCCGCGATGGGTGGTGTGATGAAAACCTGTTCCGTGTGCAAGGCTTTGGAATTTCACTACAAAGCCTGCAAGAATCGCCACTGCCCTTTATGCGGCGCATTTGAGAAGGCGCAATGGTTGGAAGCGCAGAAGAAATGGGTTTTGCCAATTCATTATTTCCAAGTCGTCTTCACCATTGACCATGTTTTCAATACGCTGGCAGCGTTCAATCAGAAACTCATTTTCGATTTATTTATCAAAGTTGCGGCTCAACTGCTCAAAGAGTTTGGACAGAAATATCTCGGCGGTGAAATCGGCTTTTCGATGGTCATGCACACTTGGGGACAAACTATGCAAGAGCATCTCCATCTTCATTTCATTGTTACGGGCGGCGCGTTAATTTCCGCTCCCACTGGCTACTCTTGGAATGCGGCTTCGCACAAGTTCCTCTTTCCCGTCAAACTACTTTCCAATCAATTCCGCAATCGCTTTTGTTTTGAAATCTCCCGACTCTGGGTGGATGGCAAACTCAATACAAATGACGGCGCGTTGGATGTTCAGGCTATGCTGACCGAAGGTATGTCCAAAAATTGGGAAGTCTATATTCAGCCTCCGCTCTATGACAAAGAGAAGTTGATTGAGTATCTTGGTCGCTATATCTTCCGCATTGCCATTTCCAATCATCGCATTGTGGCTGTTGGCAAAGATACGGTCACTTTCAAGTATTTCGATAATCGCGATGATGGCAAAGAGAAGTTGATGACGCTGCCCGTGATGGAGTTTATTCGCCGTTTTCTCTCTCATGTTCTGCCTGATGGCTTTGTGCGTGTCCGTCATTTTGGTTTACACCATGCTTCCTGCCGCGCCAAACTACAACACGCTCGCCGCGTTTTGGGTCTGCCTTTTCAATTGCCCGCCACCCTTAAACTCAAGTTTCTCGATTGGTTCAAACAGATTACCAAGTCTGATGAAGACCCACGCATTTGCAAGTTCTGCGGTCAAGGCTTGATGTTGCCCATCCGCGAGTTTGGTCCCGTCTTTGGCTGGCGTCTCAAAGCTCATGCCCTTCTTGGTTTACTCACTTCATGGAAAAATGTTTTGCCCAACTTTGTTCTGGGTTGATTTGCGCGTCTGCGGGCGAGGGACTCTGCCTGCTTGATGTTTTTATGTCTCGCTTTATCTCCTTTTGCCCTAACATGATCGCGCACCTCTTTTATTTTCTTTCAACTTTCTCGAAACAGGTGATTACCACTCTACATTTTAAGACTATAATAAAAACGCAATCCCTATAATAAGCAGTTCGTCCAACAAAGCGTGCACTGGACGGGTGGGGAGAGTACGAATTTTCAAGCATTTTTCTGGCTTCAAGTTTGTCCTCCTCCCAAACAGTTTCCACGCCCACCCACCCGCCAGTAACGCAAACCGTTGGGCAGTTCCTTGAAGGTCAAACATGAAATCTAAAAATTTTGTCGTCTTGTTCATCGCACTTATATTGGTTTCTTGTTCATCTATTCCTACTCAAGTTCCAACAAGTCCAGTTTTAGCGACTTTCACTTTATCATCTCCTGAGCCGATTATGACCCAGCCAATGTTTACAGAAACGCTATCTCCTACGGAAACGCCAACGACTAATCCTGTATCCGCAGAACGTTTGTGTACACCTGATGATTTCAATTCATCTCCAACAATTACCAACCTCAACGACCTGGAAACCTTAATCGGCTACCGCCCAAATAGAGACTGGCTACCGTTGGAAGGCTGGGAAACCAGTATTGGTATTTTCAATCCTAAAACCTATTACTCAATAGATGGTTTTAGGAACTCAAATCAACATCTTTTTTTCTTAGAAAAATCCATTTGTCGTTACGGTGAGAATGGCAAATACGCCCTTTCAGAAATAGTTGATTATGTTTGGCTTCCATCTTTGGAAGAAAATGAAATTATTATTTGGAGTACCAATACCGAATCTTGTTGTTTCTTACAACCCGCCATCATTGACCGCTTAGAGTTTCGGTTTGAATGGTTTGCAATCTCTGAATGTACAAAACCCCTTCCTGATGCCATCATGACAGTAAAATACGACCTTGCAGGTTTACCTCAAAAAATAATAGTTGGTTATGGCTACGATTTGCCCGTAAAAATTATCAAAGGTTGGTCACCAAATAAAGACAGCGGAAAGTTTGAAGAGTTTGCAACGGAAGATATTTCATGTGTCATTTCTTTTATGGGCGGGTAGCCGCTTTGCAAAACACTGCCCAACAAAGCGTGCACCCGACACTGGGGAGTCTGGCGCGATTCCAGGCATTTTTCTACGCCTCAGCATTTTCCCAGTCGGACGGCGTCCCGCCGCCCGCCCCAGCGCGGGTAACGCAAACCGTTGGGCAGTTCCTTGCAAAACATAAAGGTTCAATATGGAAAAACAACATTCACATTCTCACTCTCATTTTGGCGATTTAACAAAGCAAACGACAAAACGTATTTCAATTTCCCTGTTTCTTACGCTGGCATTTGTTGGCTTTGAAGCCCTCGCTGGAATATGGGGAAATAGCCTTGCTTTATTGTCAGACGCAGGGCATAACCTTACTGATGTTATTGCTTTGGGTTTAAGTTGGTATGCAATTCGTTTAAGCACCCAACCCGCCAATCGCAATAAAACGTTTGGCTATCATCGCGCAGGCATCTTAACCGCGCTGTTAAATTCAACCACATTGGTTTTTGTAGCGGGTTATATCTTTTATGAAGCCTACCAGCGTTTTATTTCCCCACCTGAAGTAAATTCAAGTATTCTTATCGGGGTTGGCATTATTGCCTTTCTAATTAATGCAGGCACGGCATGGCTAGTACAGCGCGGCAGTGAGCATGACTTAAATTTACGAAGTGCGTTTGTTCATCTTATGGGCGATGTGTTTTCTACAATTGGCGCAGTCATTGCAGGTATCATCATTTATTTTACTGGCTTGAATTGGCTTGACCCGCTTGTAAGCGTTTTGATAGGCTTGTTAATTCTTTGGAACGCATGGGGAATTTTGAAAGAAACAGTGGATATTTTATTAGAAAGCACTCCACGCGATGTAGACACCGATAAATTGGTTTCAAATCTAATGACTGTAAACGGCGTAAAAGGTGTACATGATTTGCATGTGTGGAGCATTACGCAAAGTTTGCGAGCCTTATCAGCGCACATTCTTACAGATGATGTTTCAATCAGTAATGGCGCAACTATTCAAAAGGAAATCAACGAAATCATAAGCCATCAATATAATATTGGTCATGCTACCCTTCAACTTGAATGTGTTGGGTGTGAGCCTGATTTGCTTTATTGCGATATTGTAGAGAGCCACAATCACGAACATTCTCACGAATGACAAAATTAAGGAGATTAGAAATATGAAAAAATTGTTACTTTTGGTATTGTTCACTATTGGAATCCTTACTGCCTGTTCTCCCTCAAATAAAGCCCTTGTAATTAATGACGCTTGGGCGCGTCCTGCCAGCGCGGGCGAAAATGGCGCGGCGTATTTCGTCATTGATAATGGCACAACTTCTGACGATGTTCTATTAGGTGTTAGTTCAGATATTGCCAACGCCAGCGAAGTTCATATGAGCATGGCAGATGGAAACGGCGTAATGTCTATGAAAATGCAGGAAATGGTAGAGATTCCAGCCAGAAGCAAAATAGAATTCAAAACAGGCGGACTTCATGTAATGTTTATCGCCCTAAATCGGGATTTGAAAGTTGGCGATTCATTTTCATTAGTGCTGAATTTCAAAAATTCTGGAAATATGACAATCGAAGTTGCAGTACGCGAATATTAAGCCGATTATTAACTTCTAGGGAATTCTTTACAGATATAATCAGGCACAAACAATGCTTAACGTAACCACTTCCAGCCGCTTTTACCTAGCATTAATTTTGTGCCTCTTATTAATTGGGGTTATTTCACATTCCATGCCATCCCTTTCCCTTTGCCCATGTACTGAAACTCAAAATGGCAAAACATTAGACGCTTGTTTGGTTTGTCAGTTGCAATTAGGCATTCTTTGCGCTTGCGCGTTATATCGGCTTTTTGGTGAAATGCTTTTTAGCGCGGGGTTTGCTTTGAATTCAACACCGTTAGAATTCATTCAGCGAATTCCCCATCCCCCCACTTTACTTTCAATCTAAATATTTTGTGTTTGCTTGGCAAACACCGAACCCATTAACGCTTTTGCGTTTTATGGGACATTTATATTTCCCTTTAATTGGAGAAACATGAAAAAACGAAAGTCTAAAAAATTCCCTGTTATTTTGTTTGTTGCGGGCGGGGTTTTCCTCATCTTTGCCGCCGTGCTTTTAGCGGTACAAAATAATAATCCACCAATAGCCCAATCTTCCCCCGTTGCAAGCGGGCACGATGAAGAAACTTACCCCGAAATTAAGCGAGTCACTTTAGATGACGCTAAAGCCGCGCTAGACGCGAAAACGGCGGTTTTTGTGGATGTGCGCGGCGTGGACGCCTACGCCATGAGTCATGTAGCAGGCTCATTATCTATTCCACTTGCAGATTTAGAAACTCGTCTTGGGGAACTCGACCCGAATCAATGGATTATCACCTATTGCACCTGACCAAGCGAAGAATCTAGCGCCCGTGCGGCGTCTATTTTGCTCGAAAACGGATTTCAAAATGTAACACCCCTTCTCGGCGGTTTCAATGTTTGGACAGAATCTGGTTATCCCGTTGAGCCATAGACAAAAGGAGTTAATGTGATTGCAAAGAAAAGTTTTTTCCTAATCATTTTTTGCGCCGTGACGCTTATGATTAGCGCGTGTCAACTTATCCCCTCCAACGTAGGCAAGGAAGTAAGCACAGATAAAGGAAGTTATCGCGTTGTCTCTGTGCAGGAATTACAAACCATGCTGGAGAAAAAAGATTTCACAATGATTAATGTTCATACTCCATTTCAAGGCAACATTACACAAACGGATTTGCATTTAGCCTATGACGTTATTGAACAAAACCTTAATCAACTTCCCCAAGAGAAAGACGCTAAAATTTTAGTTTACTGTTTAACGTCAGGCATGGCAAAAAAAGCAATCGCCACTTTGCTAAATCAGGGCTATACTAACCTTTGGATGTTAGATGGCGGTACAACCTCTTGGGAAGAAGCGGGGTTGTCGCTGGAAAATAAGCCATAAGATTATCACGACAAGAGAGACGGAAACATTGATTCGTTTTCCGTCTCTCTAAAATAAGGAATTAGCCTTGAATAAAACAACGTTTGTCATTCAAAAAATGGATTGTGCATCGGAAGAACAGTTAATCCGTCTCAAACTTGGAGACTTCAATAACATTTCTAGTTTGCAGTTTGATATTCCTAACCGCAAATTAGATGTTTATCATACAGGCGATTACAAGCCGATTTTTAGCGAAATTCACAACTTACAACTTGACGCATCTTTTATTCAAACCAACTCGACAGATGAAATTTTCACGGGCAAAGATATTGCTGAACGAAAATTGCTTTGGCAAGTTCTAGCCATCAACTTTTTCTTCTTTGCCTTTGAAATCCTGATGGGGTTTATTTCTAATTCAATGGGGCTTGTTGCAGATAGTTTAGATATGCTTGCAGACAGCCTTGTTTATGGGCTTGCGTTATTTGCCGTTGGCGGAACAACAGCCAAGAAAAAAAATATTGCCAAAGCCAGCGGATATTTTCAATTGGTTCTGGCTGTTTTTGGCATTGCTGAAGTAATCAGGCGTTTTCTAGGTTTTGGCGAAGTTCCCACCTTTCAAACAATGATTGTAATTTCTTCACTTGCTTTAATTGGAAATGCAACCAGTTTGTATTTGCTTCAAAAAAGCAAAAATACCGAAGCCCACATGCAAGCCAGTATGATTTTTACTTCCAACGATGTAATAATCAATATCGGCGTGATTATTGCGGGGGTGTTGGTCTTTATAACAAACTCCAAAGTCCCCGACTTGGTAACTGGCGCAATTGTATTTTTTATTGTTGCGCGTGGCTCGTATCGCATATTACAAATTTCAAAATAGTTCGTTGTCAAATTCAGCAAGTAATTCAAGGAAGTAAAAATGAAAATTCTAAAACCCGTACTACTAGCGTTTGCCGCTCTCGTTTTGTTGGCAGGCGGATTTTTCGCTGGCTCAATGTTTTCCACTTCTCGCCAAGCGGCTTCTCCTGCGCCGACTCAAGCAATCGTGATTCCACAACAGCAAATTCAACCAACAGCCGTTCCCACACAGCAAGCCATCCAGCCTACGTCAATACCTGTTCAGCCTACACTTCCCATTCCCACACAAGGCTGGGGTTATGGAATGATGAATCCCAACAATACTCAACAAGGTTGTTGTGGAACATACGGCTGGGGAATGAATGGTTGGTATGATGAAAATTGGCGAAATATGCACGATTGGCGCGGCGACAATTGGGATGGAATGCACGGCTGGATGAATGGATATGGCGGACAAAATAATCCTAACGTGAATCCCGCGCCAAATACAACACCTATTCCTTACCCCACGCCATCCAAATCCGTTTCATTCAAAAATGATGTTCAACCCATTTTTACTGCGCGTTGTGTCGCGTGTCACGGCGGCACGAAAGGGTTATATCTTGATAATTATGAAAATGTTATAAAGGGAAGCGATAACGGCGCAGTCGTTATCGCGGGCGATGTGTATAACAGTCGTCTTGCATATTATGTTTACAATGGTTATATGCCATACGGTAGCCCTGCTTTAAGTGCGGCGGAAATTCAAATCATTTTGGATTGGATAGCAACTGGCGCACAAAATAATTAAACCTTGTTAAAGGCAAAGGTGTCTTTTTTTCAGGCGGCGAGTCTTGCACAACAAAAACTGCCCAACAAAGCGTGCACCTGACGTGTGGGATTCTGCGGCATTTTCGAGTATTTTTCTAGCCTCAGCATTTTCCTGCTCCCAAACAGAATCCACGCCCGCCCACACGCAGGTAACGCAAACCGTTGGGCAGAAATTTGCAGCAAATGATTTCCAAAACCATTCTTGTAGAAAAAAACCATCATGCTTAAATATCTTTTTCAGTGTATTTTTCTTTCCTTTTTTCTATTTGGTTGTAGTGCAAATATCATCGCAATCAATCCAGCGCCAACAATTGTAATTACCAATACTCCCACATTAACACCTACAAAAGAAGCCACACCTACCCCCAAAGCAACTCCGACCATCGCTCCATCATTTACCCCACCATCCATTGCTATTTCAGATTTACCTCAAGGGTGGAAAATGGATAGTTATCAGCAGAAACACGATGGAGAATATGCTTTTGCCGCTATTTATCGGAAATATTCAATCGCACACAATTGGGGTGAATTTCATCACACTGGTTGGGGCTACGGCTGGAATGAATTTGTAAAAATTAATAACCAGACACTTCAAGTAAAAGCGGTAAGCGGAACCAATCAACCAAGAAGCATTGATATTACTCTGAATAACACCCCTTATATGTCCATCGAGTGCGACAATAAGAATTCTACTTTCTGGGATAACCTCATTGCTTTTTGGGGATACGATAATCACTGGGTTGTGGAATACATTTGCAATGGTCAACAAGGCATTGTATTGGATGGACAATACCTGAATACAATTTATGGATATTCATCTAGTTTTGCCTCTTATCTCGTTTCCGAAAAACTGTTTTTCTTTTTCAAACGTGACAATAGTCTAGGATTCTATTATGATGGAATTGAATATCCATTAAGTTTTGATGATGTGTCTTATCATTTTTGTTGCGAGGCATCTGCTGTAAATCCTGAATTCTACAACGACAAATTGACTTTTGTTGGAATTCAAGATGATGTTCGTTATTATGCCATTATGGGAAACCTTGATAACAAATGAAAGTAAGTTAAGCGGATAAAATAATCGGCATGAGTTTCTGCCCAACAAAGCGTGCACTTGACGGGTGGGATTCTGCGCCATTTTCGGGCTTTTTCTATGCCCGAACAGAATCCTGCTCTCGAAGTTTTATCTGCGCCCGCCCACCCGCAAGTAACGCAAACCGTTGGGCGTTTGTCTGGCAAAATCGATAATTCATTTTGACAATCGTTTATCAGGGATATTTATGGAAATTGCGATCTATATCATTTCTGGTCTGCTAACTAATTTTATCTTCTCGGTTGCAACAAGTATGTTGATTGTCTTGGGCATTGAAAAAACGGGCGGCGACCCTGGCGCACCCATTATTATGCTTGTTGGTTTACTGTGCATTTGTGGAATACTCAGCATTGCGACTGCAACAACAATGGGAGTTGCGAAGGCTAAACATCAAAGAGAATTTCCAGCAAAATTTTCGGCGCTTATTTTCCTGTTCACATATTTTCCCTTTCACATTATCGGGTTTTATTTTCCAGATGAGCAACTAGGTTTTCTCGCTGCCCACTTGCAATTCTGACTGTGATTATGCTGTTTTTTTCCTACATACCATTCTTTCATATGACTGCTCAAGGACTTATCAACTTGAATGAGTTCGTAAAAAGACAGGAACTTGCAGGAAATCGGTATCCTAAATTTATTGTTTTGGCATCTCTCGGTGCAATTATTATTTTTGCAGGATGGCTAATTTTCAAGCCAGAGACTCAACCTTTGCCCAACGTGTTGTCCTTGCAAGACAATTGGGAATTACTAGAATCAGGCGGGCGTGATTGGCAGAGTGACGCATACCTCAATAACATCACTTTTGACGTAAACGAGAGTATGCCCTACAAAATATCTGCTACATATCTTTCTGAAAGTACACCTGAAGAAATGTATTCAATTGACATCAACGAAAAGAGTAAAATTTACAATAAAGAAACTCGTGAGACCTATCCAATGAGAGATTCAGCGAAATTACCAATCAAACGGGAAGATTGGATAATTGGAAGTACGCAAGCATGGGACTTGTTTCTAAAAAATAAGACTATCAGTACGTGTGCGGCAATACGTGATAAGCATGTTACGATTTATATGAGTCTAGAACGGACAGTTTCAGGAAGGCTTGCATGGGCATTGTATCTTGGAGATTGCCCTAATGAAGGAGTTCTTCTTAGTTTTTATCTGGACGCCAAAACTGGTGAAACCATCGAGTCGTATTTACAATAATGAAACGCCCAACAAAGCGTGCACCTGACGCTGGGGATTCTGCGCACATCCCAAGCAGTTTTCTACGCCTTATCATTTTTCTGGCTGGACGGCTTCGCCGTCCCCGCCCCAGCGCAGGTAACGCAAACCGTTGGGCAACCACTTAGGTAAATCTCAGTCAAGAGAAAATTATGAAACAGTCAATTGTACATATCGCTTTAGTTGTAAAGGATTACGATGAAGCCATTGCCTTTTATACCGAAAAACTTCACTTT
>Ga0268298_10000993_pt1 | contig 35046 bp, 25 predicted proteins | sample WWTPWeurt_MetaG_FD_194462 | JGI IMG/M metagenome (GOLD analysis project Ga0268298, IMG submission 194462) | Activated sludge microbial communities from WWTP in Nijmegen, Gelderland, Netherland - WWTP Weurt | ecosystem: Engineered > WWTP > Aerobic digester > Activated sludge | place...
ATTTTTGGACGATAATAATCAGAATCGCGCTCATTGCGCCTGTGGGACCAGAAACCTGATATGGGGCGCCTGAAAGTGCACCGATGATCAACCCAGATAGAATTGCTGTGACCAATCCGGAGGCGGCGGTTGATCCTGAAGCAACACCAAAAGCAAGCGCCAGGGGTAAGGCAACAGCACCAACAGTTAAACCGGCCATGAGATCCTGGCGGAACTTTGCAATAGAATACTGGCTGAATTCGCGTTTAATAATTTGAGGGTAGGTGAGTCTGTCCATATGTTCCTAAATGAGACTAAAGTGGGTAATTAATAACCTCGTTCAAACAAAACCAGATTTTCAAGCGGCTCGTTTTGAATGAAACGGTTGTAATTTTTGATGAATATTTCTGCGGTTTCGCCCGGGTCACTCAGGGCAGCAGTATGACTGGTTATATATACATTTGGCATTCCCCAAAAAGGATGTCCTTCAGCAAGGGGTTCGTTTTGAAAAACATCCAGGATCGCTGCCCGAATTTGATTGGCCTGGAGGTGTCTTTGAAGTGCTATTTCATCTACGAGTGACCCACGGCCGACATTGATGAATAGGGCCGATGGGTCAAGAGCGGCAAGGACATCGTGGTTGACGATCTTAACAGTCTGAGGGGTGTTGGGAAGCACTGCTACGAGGTAATCTAATCCGTCTGCAAAGCCAATAATTTTAGGAGGGTGGTAATATTTATCTACATATTCGCAGTCTTCTGACGAACGAGTAAATCCGCGCACCTTCATACCAAAATGCCTGGCTGTCTGGGCTAAATGTGCGCCAATGGATCCGACACCCAGCAAACCGATGGTCTTGTTATGCAAAGTTCTGGGTGGAGTATTGTCCCAGATCTGCTTTTTCTGTGAGGCCAATCTTTGCAGAATCCGCCTCTCATGGAAGAGGATATAACCAAAAACATATTCAGACATCAGGGGACCAAACACACCGCGAATATTGGTCAGGAGATAGTTGTGGCGAAGGCCAGCGGCGAGTAATGGCTCAACACCGGCCCAGGTTGCCTGAACCCAGGCTAAATTTGGTAAATCTGGAAGCAGGGAACGAATGAGGCCTGGCTCGCCGAACACGATTTCAACATTCGTGCTGATGAGGGCGGCCTGGACGAGCGAAGTACACGCCTGGATTTCGATATCGGGTAATTTGGCTCTTTCGATTATTTCCTGGTATTGATGCGCGTTAGCAGACAAGATGAGTAAACGATGTGGCATGAGCGAAGTATATCACCGAAAAAGGCTCGCTAAATGGAATTTGGGTATTAATATTTATGAAGGCTGCGGATCGGAGTGAGTTTGTAATCCCATAACATACTCATTAAGATCCATAACCAATAATTACAAATAAGGCAGTTCGGATCAATGAATTAGGGGTGTTTTTTGGGTGGCGCAGCTACCCCGAAAACACCCCTAAAGGAAAGAACCTGGGGTATAGAAACAGGATTTATGGCTGGATTGTTTCCTCTGAGGCAAACACTACCTGGCTTGTCGTCTCCTGCTTATATTCGATTTCGATCACCTCGGCTGGGCGGGTCGATGCGCCAGCACCGGTTGTTTTGCCCCAAATTAATCGGCCTGAAGAATCGTACCAATCGGCTCCATCACCCCCGGCATAGAGAGTATCGCCAAGAGGGACGGCACTGCGGAAAGAGTCCCCTTGGGTATCTACTTTCGAACTGAACAGTTGGTTACCTTCCCCCCAAAGTTTTGATTCAGCTCCGATTCCCTGCAGGTGCTGTTGGCCTTTAAATATATCCACTTGTTCAATTATGCCGTTGTCTCGGGCCGTAAAAGTCACCCGGGTGCTGTCTTCCAGCATCAGTGTGGTGTGAGTATCGCTAGTTTTCAAGTCACTGAACTCGCCATTTCGATCACCTTCTTGATCTGAAGTGTCGACATGCGGGTCCCCCCAGATTGTGGTCGCCTTACCCGTCCATTTATCGGTTATTTTGAAAGTTGCGCCATCAGTAAAATCGAACTGATAACGATCTGTTACAGCAAGTTTGTCATTTTTCAGTACAAGACCATCAACTCGCTCAAGTGATTTGTACCGAATTGTAAGTTCGGTTTCTGTGCGTTGATACGCCATCAAGAACTGATTACGATCAGCTTGTGGCTGGGCTATTGCTGTCTCTGGGTGGTTTTGGATTTCGGTTAGTTTCTGCCCCAACTCCCCGAGGTTGATTTGCGTTTCTTGGGTTGGAGTACCCGAAAAGGCATCTGACACAGATTGGCTGGCAGGCACTTCACCAGAAAGAAGAAGTTGGTCTTCTTCCATCGCTTCTTTTGCCGAAGTCAGCTTGATGTCTTTGCCTTTGCTGCGCGCAAGCATCTCCTGGGATTGAATCATTAACCGACGAGCAATAACAAGATCATTTAGTTGATTTATCATTCCGACCTCCATGTCACAAAAAGGGATCCATCCACTTTTATTATCGGTTCTTTCCCTTAAAACTTTAGGAGGAGTTGGTTGCTAAACCCAACTCCTCCTAAAGTTTTTACTCCTTGAGTTTTGAAAACTGGATACCGGTGGCAGGTCCGATTCGGATTTATACACCAATGTCAAACTGAGTCGCTCCTATCGTTTGATTGTTTTGAGCGAAGCGACCTTCAGCTGAATAGCTTCGCTTGACAGGCTGTGAAACAGGAAGTGATTGTTGAGGCTGTGGGCTTTGTTCTGGTTTTTCGGCTGGTTTTTTTATCGTCATCGAGAGTCTGCTTATTTCAGCCTGAGCTTGAGAGGCCATTGATCCTGCACTTGCGGCCACTGCCCGATCCTGGGGTGAAGGATCGGCAGGGGCAAGCGCAGCCCGTTGAATTTGCATAGCTTTAGTCAATGTGGCTTTTGGATCACCATCGACAGGTTTGGTATCGATACTTACTTCACCAGAAACTGCATACCGCTTGCCATCTGGACCAGTTCGAAAAGAATAACTGGCTCCACCACGCGCTAAACCGCCTGCAGCGGCGAGATGGGCCATTTCATGAGACCGTACTCGCTGGTCTGCCGATTTCAATTCGGCAACTACTTTTTGAGCTGCCGGCGAGTCTTCGGGGCGTTCTTCTTTCTTGTTTTCGGTAGAGGTCAAGCCTGGTTCTTTACTGCCATTGGTCTGCTTTTTTTTATCTGCAGGAATGCCCATGGCTTTGTCCAGCGCGGCTTGCATTTGGGGGGATAGTTCAAACGTATCCCGCTGCTCGGGAGAAAGCCCTGAAACCTGCCCCTGGCTCGTGGCGAGCTTATTATTTAGTCCTGCCCCAGAAGATTTGGTTGCTCCCTGGCTTGTCTGCCTATAAGAATCAACCATGGATTGACTTTGTAAGTCAATCCCGCTTGATTGATAGGTATTGGAAGAAATTCCAGTAGCCATAAGCCCTCGCCTTAACCTGATATCTCTAACTTTGTTATCGGCAGGGTTTTGTGAAACTGTAGAGGTAAAACCTCAAAAAACAACCACCTTTTGGGTGCTTGTTTTTTTGAAGTCTACACACCGGCTTTTGCCAGGGCTGCGAGCACAATTGCCTGGGTTTCAGTCATGATATTTTTTAGATGCGCTTGCCCCAGGAAACTTTCAGCATATATTTTATAAATATTTTCTGTTCCAGAGGGACGGGCAGCAAACCAGCCATTTTCTGTGGAAACTTTAAGACCGCCAATCGGAGCGTTGTTACTGGGGGCACGAGTAAACTTGGCAACAATCTTTTCTCCTGCCAGCTCGGAGGCTTCAACCATTTCAGGTGAGAGGTTATTTAAAACTGACTTTTGGGCTGGAGAAGCAGGAGAGTCCATCCGGGCATAGGAGGAGACGCCAAATTGGGTTTCGTACTGCGTGTAGATTTCCGCCGGGTCACGCCCGCTTATGGCAGTAATTTCAGCAGAAAGCAGATCCATGATCATGCCATCCTTATCTGTTGTCCAAACAGTTCCGTCTTTTCGTAAGAAAGAAGCGCCGGCGCTTTCCTCGCCACCGAAGCCCAATGTTCCGTCGAGAAGCCCATCAACGAACCATTTAAATCCGACTGGCACTTCACGCAATTGGCGACCAATGCTCGCTGTAACACGATCGATCATTGAGCTCGAGACAACCGTCTTCCCTACCGCTGCACCAACTCCCCAGGCGGGGCGGTTTTGGAACAAGTAGCCGATCGCAACTGAAAGGAAGTGATTGGGATTCATTAATCCTGAACTGCGGGTAACAATTCCGTGGCGATCGCAATCTGGGTCATTGGCAAAAGCAATATCGAACTGGTCTTTGAGTTTGATCAGGCTTGCCATAGCATAAGGTGACGAACAATCCATGCGAATCTTTCCGTCATGGTCAAGAGTCATAAATGAGAAGGTAGGATCAACTTTTGGGTTTACAACCTGGATATCGATGCCATACCTTTCGGAGATCAAATCCCAATAGGCAACACAGGCACCTCCCAATGGATCACTCCCAATTCGTAATTTGGCAGCCGCAATCGCTTCCATATTGACGATTGAGCCAAGGTCGTTCACGTACGGTTGGGCAAAATCGTAGCGGTGGGTTGTTTCACGTTTCAAGGCGTTTTCATACGAAATTCGCTTAACCCCATCCAAATTCTGTCTTAGAATTTCGTTTGCACGGTCTTGAATGACCTTGGTTGTACTGGTATCTGCCGGGCCCCCTGAAGGGGGATTGTATTTGAATCCGCCGTCATCAGGCGGGTTATGCGATGGGGTAATGATTACGCCATCAGCAAAGCCATTTGTCCGACCGCGGTTGTAATTGAGGATGGCATATGAAACTACTGGGGTTGGCGTGAACCCGAGATTTGACTCGATCATTATGTCTACACCATTGGCTGCAAAGACTTCGACCGAAGTAATGAAGGCCGGTTCGGACAGTGCATGGGTATCCATTCCAATAAATAGAGGGCCTGTATAGTTCTTCTCTGCGCGATATTCGCAAATGGCCTGACAGATCGCCAAAATATGGTTTTCATTAAAACTGGCTTTGATGGATGAGCCTCGATGTCCAGACGTACCAAAAGAAACTTGCTGTCCAGGATTGGTGGGGTCTGGTTGGTAGGTATAGTATGCCGAGACCAATCGAGGAATATTGGTCAAAATATTGTAAGGTGCAGGTTTTCCAGCAAGTTCATGGGTTGGCATAATTTTATTCCGTTAGGGATGAGAGGTTGTTTTGTGCGATTTTTCGCTCAATTTGTTGATTGTATTTTAGCATCATAACCCAAAGACGAATATATTTTCGTGAGGTAGAATATCGCTAAATCAGGTTTTGAGCAGGTTTTCAGGATTGAATTTATCATTGGGCTCTGCGGCATTCCCTTCTGTCAGTGGAGGTAGATCTCGAATACTATTCAGGCCAAAGTGACTCAAAAAGTCTGCTGAGGTGACGAAGAGAATCGGGCGGCCTGCTCTTTCGGCTCTTCCTGATTCTTCGATCAGGCCTTTGCTTAAAAGACTTTTTAAAACGCCATCTGAGTTTACTCCCCGGATTGCATCGATTTCTGGGCGTGTTATTGGCTGCTGATAGGCAATGATTGCTAAACTTTCGAGCGCAGCGCGGCTTAAGCGGGTTGTCGCTTCAAGTCCCAAAAAGCGCTCCACGGCCGGTGCGTACTCAGGCGCCGTGGTTAGTTGTACTTTTCCGTTGTGCCACTGAAGCCGCAGCCCGCGATTAGAAAGCTGACTTTCTAGTTGATTAAGTCCATCTTCTATATCTTTGGTTTGGAGTTCAAGAGCAGTTCCAAGCTGCGCCATGCCGACAGGGGAAGAAGAGGCGAATAAGAGCGCTTCGAGTTGATTAACCAGAGAAGGTAATTTTTCTTCAATACTTTTGGTTTTGTTTTCGTTTGAGTTATTGTCAAGCTGTTCGCTCATGCTATAATTCCGATCTAGAAAAGGATAAAAATGCGAAAAACGATTGTTATATTTATATCACTGCTTACGCTAATTGGCTTGGCTTGTGGGCTGTTTACGCCTAAAGATGATGCTCGCAATTCCTGGCCAACTCCGGTTGTTTCAGAAGACGAAGCACAAAAGTTTAAAGATAATGTTCAATCAGCAGGCGATCAGCTAAACGCGAACCAGCCTGTGGTGTTGGTCGTTACCGAATCGGAATTAACATCCTATGTGGCATATGAGCTCCAGAATCAGGATGTCTCTGTTATTCAGAACCCACAAATTTATCTACGAGATGGAAATGTACAGGTTTATGGCCAATATGATGAGGCGGGTACTTCTCTAAATATTTCTGTTACGTTACGGTTTCCCGTTTCGGATGGAAAAGTTCAGGTCCAAATCGTAACGATTGCTTTGAATGGTTTTAAAGCACCGGCATCATTGGCATCCAAGGTTCAACTGGCTGTCACTGAACAGGTGGAACCTGGTCTAAATGAATGGCTTGCAAATGGTATGTATATCGATGCTTTGCAAATCGGTGATGGAATATTAACGATTACAGGCCATAATCCATAATGACCAGATTTCTTCAGTGTTTAAGAATTCAAACAGGGCGATTATACCATCGGTTTTCCTTTCAAAATCCTGGACGGTAGGATATGTTGTGCGGCTTAAATTTGAAGTGCGCCTTACGGATTGTATTACGATTTGGACATTTTCCTTTTGTTTTAGTTTTCCTTGCTCTACTTACGGTTAGCTGTGCTGCTCCACAAAAAAGTCAGGCCGAAATTCAGGTTAATCTCATCGCAGATGGTGGAAACATACCTCTGGTAGTTCCAGCGGGAAGCAGTGTCCAGGATGTTCTAACAAAAGCAGGTCTCACTTTATCGACATTAGATCGATGCGATCCTCCTATTTTTACGTTGGTGGGTGATGGTAGTACGGTTAAGGTTATCCGGGTTGTCGAAAAATTTGAGATCGAACAACAGGTGATTCTTTTTGATCGCCAAACTTTGAGAAATGAAACTTTACCTGAGGGCGAGACCCGATTAAGCCAACCCGGAGAAAATGGAACGCAAGAGATTACTTATCGAATTCTGCTTGAGGAAGGTGTGGAGCTTTCACGGACAATTGTTAAAACAGTGGTAATAACTCCGGCAGTTCCAGAAATTATGTTGGTCGGCAGCCAAACCCCCTTCCAGTCATTACCAATTCCTGGAAATCTGGTTTATCTTTCTGCTGGCAATGCCTGGGTTATGGAGGGGACTACAGGTGAACGAAGAATCATTGTGAACTCTGCGGATTTGGATGGACGAATATTTAGTCTGTCTCCAGATGGTAAGACACTGCTATTTACGCGTAGCAGTAAAGATCCCAATATTATCAATACATTGTGGGCTGTTCGACTTGATGGAGTAAAAGATCCGATTGATTTGAAATTGGCGAACATAATTCATTCTGCTTCGTTTGCCAGTGATAATTATACGATTGCCTTTAGCACTGTCGAACCGCGATCCACTGCGCCCGGTTGGCAAGCAAATAATAATCTTTTGACTTTGGGTTTAGGTATTAAGGGATTGGTTGGAAATCCGGATCCGATTTTGGATGTGAATTCCGGAGGCGTTTATGGTTGGTGGGGATCTGCTTTTTCTTGGTCCCCGACAGAAAAATTAATCGCAAACATCAGGCCCGATGGTATAATTTTAATGGATCTAGAAACTAAAAGCCAAACTAATCTGTTGGAAATTTTGCCTTTCCAAACAGGCGGAGATTGGGCTTGGGTTCCGGGTGTAAGCTGGTCTCCAGATGGGAAAATTATTTATTCTGTTTCACATGAAGCCAAGACTGGTGCTCAGAATCCAGAAAAATCCCCCAATTTCAATTTAACGGCATTTTCATTAGTAGGCGGTCCTCTGATAGATTTAGTGCGAGATGTAGGTATGTTTGCATACCCTGTGCCTTCTCCTTTTTTGGACTACAATCAAATGCTCAAACAATCTCCTTCAAAAGAGAACAGCCTGAGTGGGTCTACTTCTATAACGAACACCTTTGAATCCGAGCCACAATTGGTCGGAAACGAGGGAATGACCAGAACTTTCCAAGTAGCCTATTTGCAAGCTTTACTTCCTCTACAAAGTGACACAAGCCGTTATCGGATTGTCGTAATAGACCAAGATGGCTCGAACAAGCGTTATCTCTTTCCTGAAGAAGGAAAAACTGGAATTGAACCCCAAAGGGTGGTTTGGTCGCCTACACAGATTTTTGATTATGGCGCGTACATCGGATGTATCTACCAGGGAAATATCTGGTTAGTAAATTCACAAAGCGGAAATGCACAGCAAATCACAGGTGATGGGCTGATAAGCAAAATTGATTGGAGGTAATCAAATGCGGATATTGATTTCAGGAGCAGCAGGTTTTTTAGGGTCTCACCTTTGTGATCGGCTCATTAAAGATGGACATTCGGTCGTGGGGATCGATAATTTTGTTACCGGATCGCCTGATAATCTTGTTCACCTGGCAGGGAATGATGCTTTTCATTTTATTCGACAGGATGTGTCGAATTTCATATTTGTTCCAGGAAAAGTAGATGCTGTGATGCATTTTGCTTCACCAGCCAGCCCTAACGCAGAATCTCCAAAAGGGTATTTCAATTTACCTATTCAGACGATGAAAGCTGGCGCACTTGGAACACATAACATGTTGGGTGTTGCGAGAGCTTTTGGAGCTCGTTTTTTGCTGGCGTCAACGAGTGAAATTTATGGTGATCCATTAGTTCACCCTCAAGATGAAACATACTTTGGCAATGTGGATCCAGTAGGCCCGCGCGCAGTGTACGATGAAGCAAAAAGGTTTGCCGAATCTTTGACAATGGCGTATTACAGATATCATGGCATTGACACAAGAATTGTTCGAATATTTAATACCTATGGTCCACGAATGAGCCTGGAAGATGGAAGAGCACTCCCCAATATGTTAAAACAAGCATTGCTGGGGCAGTCACTGACGATCTATGGAGATGGCCAGCAAACCCGTTCGTTTTGTTATGTGGATGATTTAATTGATGGGATTGTTAAATTACTGTATTCGGACGAGCATTTGCCTGTGAATATTGGAAACCCGGTGGAAATGTCAATTCTGCAATTTGCTGAAACGATAAACCTGGTTACGAATAATTCAGCCGGAATTGTGTTTATGCCTGGACAGCGCGCATCGCGCGATCCTCAAATGAGAAGACCGGATATTACCCGAGCGCGTTCAATCTTGCATTGGGAGCCGGCGGTGGATTTGGAGGAAGGCGTCCGGAGGACACTACCTTATTTCAAAGAAAAACTCAATTTGTTATGAGGGCATTCGTCAATAATCCCCGAGAATTCACCCGTTTTTTGCGCTTCATTGGAGTTGGTTTTATTGGAGCTGTAGTTGATTTCGGGGTAATGAATTTGTTAACCCGAGTGTTTAATTTTCCAATTGTATTTGCTGGTTCTCTATCGTTCAGTGCGGCTGTGATCAGTAATTTTCTGTGGAACCGATATTGGACCTATCCGGATTCGAGATCCAAGCCCATTTCCTGGCAGTTGGCTCAATTCGGACTTGTCAGTCTGTTTGGTCTAGCGATTCGGATTCCACTGCTTGCTGTTTTGGAACCATTGTTTGAAACATTTTTTAGACAACTTCCGCTGAATTTGCCATCTGCCTGGGTAGTACCATTTGCCAATAATTCAGACCTGGCGGTTGCTGTGGTTGTGGTGATGTTTTGGAATTTCTTTATCAATCGTTTTTGGACATACAACGATATCGAAAAATAGTTGAAAAGCCCTTTGGACAATTTCCTGAGAAATTGCTCTTACCTGATCGGAAGCCAGATCAGAGGTAATCCTACTGGGGTTTTATTTTCTGTAGTTGTGCTGCTGGTGAATAGAACGCGTTTATTTTCACCCTCTAGATCCGAAACCACAAATTCGGTTGCGTTTTGGGCGGCATTTAATCGTAAATAAGCAGTTAGTTTGCTATCAGGAGATAGAATTGGTCCAATCTCAAAAAACACCAAAGGTACTGAATTATCCAGATTAATCCTCCCATTACCATCGAGCCAGGTTGAGAACAATGTACCTGTATTTGGGTAGTCACTGGCTGGATTGGTTGAGGGAGCGAGGAGAAGCATGCGTGTCCAATCGGGTGCTATTGCAGGGATATATTGACCCAGGTAATAATTCTGATTGGGCTCGGCTGAGGCGATTTTTAGTGATTGGCTGCCATCCAACTGGCTGCGGTAAAAATCGATGCTGGTTAAGTTGTTCGCACCATAAAGATGAATGCCGGCAACATTTCCATCCGGTGAATAACTGAAAATCCGACCCAGGGGTACACCTACCTTTGTGCTTGGAAAACCGCCAAGAACTGCGGTGGCTGCACCTGAAGCAATATTGTAAGATATGAGGTCGAAGCGATAGTTGGGTGGCTGATCCTGGGAAGCAGTATTGATCCAATTATTGGCCAACAAAATCTTGTTGTTGGGAGACCAGGATGGATTAACCAACAAAACCCTTGAACCATTATTTTGGGGAAGGGGCGATCCGAGCGGGACTTGTTTTTCGGAAAGGAGATCAAATGCAAAAAGTTCATCTGATGGATTTGCTTCGAGTGAATTCCTGTAGACTATGGCGAGATATTGACCATTCGGTGAAACGGTAAACTGTTCGATCCGATGATCTCTCAGCTCAGTTACCCGTCGAGGATTGGTAAGTGTCGTTGAAATTTCGAACAACTCAAGATAGTGACCATTGATTGTTGAGTCATATGCTTTTAGCACCAGCTCTGATTTTTTTCCACCAGGCAGTTGAACAAAGGCTGCATACGATAATTCATCCGGGCTGGCTTGAATAGGCCAGTTAACGGTAACCCAATTGACCAGATCGAAAAGGATTAAATTGGCAGGATTGGAGCTTGCATCGATAAAAAAGAACAACTCGCTGTCGTTTGAAAAGCCAAAAACATCACGCTGGCTGCCAAAATCAAAATCTTGAACTATTGGAGCAATTCGAATTGCTCGCGAGCCATCGACAGCTGTAAGGTATGCAATATCCTGGTTATTCTCCTTCCTGGAAACCAGAATAAATTGTCCGTTTGGACTATACCATTTGCTGCTGTTTGAGAGCTGAAAATCTGCGTAATGTCCAAGCTGCAATGCGGCAGATCCATCCGAATTTGTGGACCATAAACTTTGATCGAACCCAAGGAATAATATCCGCCCATTTCGGATTGGCCCTGGTGTTGTTGTCGCCTGGGTATTTTGATTAGGTGGAGATTTTGTTTGGGAGGGTGTTCCTGGAGTCAATAAGATTGGACTTGCGATGATCGGAGGCAGCGTTCCTATGGAACCGAGTGTTGGAATACTAAAGGTTGGGATCCCAATATTTGTGTCGATATCGGAAGTCAGCATACTGTACGCCAGAACAGCTAAAAGAAGTAATACCAAAAGAAACGCACAACCTTTAATCGCCATTTTTGGATTATATCGCTTGATATGAAAAATTGCTAATTCATTTATTGTGTGGTTTAATCACAATCCGAAATATGGTTAGCTTATCCAGACGAATGTCTGGTAGTCAATGGTCTATAAAAACAGAAAAAGATTGAAAAAAGTCAGGTTCAAGAATGAAGATGAATAGAAGTTTGAAAATTGTAATTATTACGCTAGTCGTAATTCTGGGTTTGTTTGCCCTGGGGAGTGTAATTGTTCGAATTGGATTAACTGGGGCGAGGGGCGACTTTAGTGATGTTCTTAAGGGGCAGAGCGATCCTGGGCCTCAACTCATTCAAAAGGATATTAGCAGTGTTGGAAATTCGAGCGGAGAAGTATATTCTGTTACGCTTGCGGTAGATGAGCAGCCTATGGGCCGGGTTGATGACGAATACGTTTCGTTTTCGATCGATTCTTCACAGCTAGTAGGGGGTAAGTGGTGGAACCCTACAGCTTCTGGTAAAGAGGGTGGTTCAGGAACAACAAAATCTCCCGCTTTTGATTTTAATCGACCTCAATTAAACACCCTGGTTGCTGCCTTAGCACCGGCCTATTTGCGCATAGGTGGTTCGGAAGCGGATAAAATATATTATGATATGCAAAATCCAATACCCGATGCAATTCCCAATGGATACGATTCGGTTTTAGGTACTGATCAATGGGATGCGGCTAATGCTTTTGCTCAGAGAAACAATCTTAAAATGATTTTCACATTGAATGCAGGGCCTGCCAGTCGAAATTCTAGTGGGGCCTGGGATCCAGAGAACGCTGAATCTTTGTTGAAGTATTCTGCTGAAAAGGAATATCCGATTGCAGGTTGGGAGCTGGGGAATGAGGTTAATATTTACTGGTTTGTGCATGGTTTGAACAAGCAGGTATCCCCCGATCAATATGCGTCGGATATGAAAACCGCTCATGATCTTGTTGGAAATTATTACCCAGACGCATTGTTTTCCGGTCAAGGAAGCGCTTACTGGCCGATTTTGGGTGAACCGCTTAAGTATTATTTTGGCTTTATGCCCACTTATCTGGAGAAGGCCGGGAATTTGACAGACATTGTATCGTGGCATTATTATCCCCAACAATCCCGGCGGGGGCCTATTGCGACCCGCCGAGCTACACCCAGCCGGATGCTTGATCCTAATAATCTAAACGATGTTGCCTACTGGGCTTCTGAGATCCGGACGCTTAAGACAAAATATGCACGTGGAGCTAATATTTGGGTAGGTGAAACCGGAAATGCCCAGTTTGGAGGCGAGCCAGGGGTTTCAGATGCTTATATTGGCGGATTGTGGTGGCTGGATGAGCTGGGACTGCTTGCCCGGTATGGCACAAAAGTTGTTGTGCGCCAGAGTTTGACTGGTATGAATTATGGTTTGATCGATGAAGAAACTTTGATGCCCCGTCCAGATTATTGGAATACGCTTCTCTGGAAAAACCTGATGGGGAATGAAATCTATAAAACCACGTTACGTGGTGATAATAGCGATAAACTGCGCGTTTATGCTCATTCTGTTAAGGGCGAGAGAAGTGGTGTGTCGATTTTAATAATCAATCTTGATCCCGAAAAGTCAGCCAGTGTGTCACTGCCCAATTACCCTGCAAAACCATTTGAAATTTACGCACTTAGCTCTCCCGATTTGTTTGGGCAGACGCTGTATTTGAACGGGAAGGAATTGGCTTTGACTGATCAAGGTGAGCTGCCTGTCTTGTATGGTTTGCCGGTTCTCGGTTCTGGCGTTCCAGAAATCACATTAAATCCTTTATCTTATATGTTTCTAGTTTTCCGCCCTATGATTGCTGCCAGTTTAGTGCCGTAACCCTCAATTGACGTAAGTTCGCGGTAAGAGATTATGGAACAAAAAACAGAGACTGTCTAAAAAGTGGGGTTTGGGGTGGTTTGCCCCCCACAGGTGGGGGTCAAACCACCCCAAGAATCTCCTATATGACGCCGAGGGCTGTCCGAAAAGTTCTTTTCGGACAGCCCCTGTTTTTTGTTCTGAACACGCTTATTGCAAGGCTTTTTCGATGAGCTGGTGGATCCTGCCAATCATGGATGCTGGGTCTTTGTGAAGACCTTCGATCAATAACGCATTCTCATAAAGTTGGTCAACCGCCATGCTGATCCGGTCGTCTTCAGCCGATACGTCATTCAGCCGGCGGATAATTGGGTGACGCGGATTGAGTTCCAGCACTTTCTTCGGTGCTTCAAAATCCTCTTTGAGCAGGCGGTAAACACGCTGCATTTCCTGATTGGGAGAACCCGTTGGGTCGACTAACCGGGCGGGGGAATCTGATAAGCGGTCGGTCATGCGAACATCGGATACTTTTTCACCCAGTTGTTGTTTGAATCTGTCAATCAGGCTGAGCCAATCCTCCATCGGAACGCTTGATTTTTGTTCGTCTTGAGAGTTTTCGGGCGAAGTAATTTCAGGCAGTTTCAAGTCAGCCTGGGCTATATTCTGGAGTTCTTTACCTTGATACTCCTTGAGGCGCAGGAGCATAAAGGGATCAACCAGTGGATCAGACATAAGAATTACTTCGTAACCATGCTGTCGCACTACATCAAGGTGAGGTGATACCATTGCAGAGCGTTCTTCATCTCCGAGGATATAATAGATAGCCGGTTGGTCTTCCTTCATTCTGCTAACATATTCCTCCAATGAAGACCAATTTTCAAGCGATGATGTGGTATGGAAACGAAGCAAACCGTTCAGGGCTTCACTGTCGCCTTGTTCTGTCGAGATACCGTGCTTGATGTAGCGCCCAAAGTTCTGCCAGAATTTGCTGTAAGCATCTTTATCATCCACAGCCAGTTTCTTGAGCATATCTATTGCCTTGGCTGTAATTAATTTCTTCAGGCGGGACATGACAGTATTTGCCTGAACATTTTCACGCGAGACATTGAGTGGTAAGTCTTCTGAATCAACGACACCCTGGATGAAGCCAAGATATTCTGGTAATAAATCTTTGCAGTATTCCTGAATCAAGATTTTGCGAGCATACAGCTTCAGTCCATCTTCTTTCCGGACTGTGAACATTCCTCGTTCAGCTTTGGCAGGCATAAATAAGACAGAATAAATTTGGACTGGGGCATCAGCAGAAATATGCGAGTAGGTTATTGGATCTTCAAAATCCAAAGTCATTTGCTTGTAGAATTCGATGTAATCCTTTTTCTCTACTTGTCTTGGGCTCTGGCGCCAAAGTGCAGTGCGCTTGTTGGCTTGTTCATTATTTTTTCCAAGGTATATTGGATAGGGGACGAAATCAGAATGTTTGTGGATGATTTCTCGCAGCTTGAATTCCTGGGCGAAATCAGCCGCATCTTCGTTCAAATGGATAACGATCTCTGTTCCGCGGGTTGTTTTTTCTGATGACTCTATGGAATAAGTATCGCCGCCATAGCAAACCCAGGAGGACGGCTGGTCATCTTTGCGGAAAGAACGTGAGTTGACACGGACTTCATTGGCAACCATGAATACAGAATAAAATCCAACCCCAAATTGCCCAATGATATCTGCCAATTTTGTTTGGCTTGCCCCGTCAGCCTTTTCCGATGTTTGTTTTGCTGCATTCATAAATGCCCGGGCGCCAGAGTGAGCAATTGTGCCTAAATTTTCACCCATCTCGGCGGCATTCATTCCGATGCCGGTGTCGCGAAGCGTAATTGTTTTGGCATCAGGATCACATGAAATCCAAATGCCCAATTCTTCGCCGGGGTCTAGAATTTCATGGTTGGTGAGCATTTCGAACTCAAGTCGAGTGAGCGCGTCCGATGCATTCGAAATCAGTTCACGTAAGAAAATTTCTCTTTCAGTATAAAGAGAGTGGATCAGAATATCTAAAATTTGACGAGTTTCGGCCTTGAACGGAATTGAACCTGAAGTTTTGGGTGTGTCTACCATAGTAATCTCCTCGAATTTATTAGCCATTACATCTTACCGCGCAGACGTAAGAAATATATTAACTTTTTAAAAATATTTGTTAAAAAAACAGGTGTGATTGGGAGACTTGATTCCCAATCACACCTGTTCTTTAAGTTGCGAATATTAGTTTTTAACGGCACTGGCTATGGCTGCAATATGCTCAGGTGAATTGCCGCAGCAGCCTCCAACGATTTTGGCTCCTGAGTTAATATTTGCTAAAGCGGCAGCGCCCATTTGAAGCGGGGTGACATCATAGACAGCCTGCCCGTTTTCGTCAGTTCGCGGAAGGCCAGCATTTGGTTTGGCCCAAATCGGAAACCCTGGTACGGCGGCTGCATATTCTTTTATTATTTTTTCCATGTTTTCCAGAGTTGTACCACAGTTGGCGCCAATTGCAGCAGCACCTTTCTCTTTAAAGAGTTTCGCGGCCTGGGCTGGTTTTACACCCATCATTGTCCGGACACCCCGGTCGTAGCTAAACGAAACAACAATCGGTAGATCACTTACCGAACGAACTGCATCGAAAGCCGCTTCGGCTTCTTCGATTGCGAACATTGTTTCGATCACAAAAAGATCGACTCCTCCTTCGGCAAGCGCTTTAGCTTGTTCTGCGAAGGTAGTAAAGGCTTCTTCCTGCGTCAAGGGGCCGAAGGGCTTCATAATTTGCCCGGTTGGTCCGATTGAACCACCAATCAGGATATTGGGATTGTCACCAGCTGCATTGCGCGCAATACTCACTGCGCGTTTATTAACTTCGACAATTTGGTCCTGGTACTTTGAATCTTTCATTCTCAGGCGAGTACCACCGAATGTACAGGTCAGGATTATGTTTGAGCCGGCAGAAACAAAAGATGCGGCTAATTTGCCCAAAAGTTCTGGATTATCAATGACGAGATCTTCAGGTGCGACCCCAGCTTTTAAGCCCATTTTTTGAAGATTTGTCCCAGTAGCTCCATCTGAAACCAGGATCGTATTCTGGGCGATTAGTTCGCTAAATTTGTACATACTTATTACTCCTTTAAGGAAGAATTCTCAGGTTTTATTATAGCATCTCGTCAGCGAGGTTTCTTGTAATTTCAGAGAACTAAATTACCGTCAGTTCGGGATAGAGGATTTGTTCTTTTTGGGGTGGCTGCACCACCGAAAAATTTTAACGAATTAATATTGGCATATAGGTAAATGAGTAATTGGGGAGTTTTTCTGGAATCAGGATAATTGATGTAAAGGGAGGTAAGATGAGCGGACTGGTTTGGGGATTTGCAGATAGATCACGGTAGGATTTACCCAGTTGGATAGTCATATTCGATTGAGTTGGGTTATAAAAAAGCTCTGCAGAGCCATAATTTATGTTAATCTGTTCTGCGGAATTAGCGTCTTGATATGAAAAATTTTGCCATTGTCCCAACGTTTTGGAGCCGCTGCTCGAGATATGGCTTGGAAGGCTGGTGTGATAATAAAGATTGTAATTCGAGCCGGTTATCAGGTTTGGATCGGTTACACCTAATGTAAACGCAGTGGGTAATTTTGCGAAAAGAATATTATTTGTAAAGAGATCGACTTTTGAAACCCCACCTGTAATTTGAGCCTGGGCGGCATAAAATCCTGCCGATGAATTGCTAAAGAGGGTGTTATGGTTAACTTTTCCGGTAGAATTTTGAAACAGCAATCCGGATGCGGTTGAGCCACTGATGGTATTGCTGTACACGGTTGTGTTTTTTGTGAAGTTATCAATGTATAGGCCAAACGCGAATTTTGCCGAATAAGTGCCTATCGTTCCGTCTGTATTGCCAATCGGATCAATAATGAGGTTTTGGATAATCGATAGATTTCTTGCAATAGTTGATGTGAGATCATTCCGGCCAAAGCTGCGTAATCCACCGCAATCTGCTTTACTGAAACAGGCTTTAAGGATTGAATTTTGAAAAACAAGATTGTCAGCGCCAAAATTATCAATACCGTTGTAGCCTATTCTTTCCAGGCGATTGAATTGAATGACCATGTTGTTGGATGAAAACTGACCATCCTGGTCAACTTTCAGTCGAATGCCATCTCCGTCTTCTGTACATGCACCTCCACCAGAAGTCTGAGAGCAGCCCATGCCGGCACTTCCCAAATTTTTTAGGAGTGCGATATCCATTATTGTGTTGTTCTGAATAAGGCTGTTGTGAGCATAGGTGTTGATCCCGAATCTATTCGCATTTTGGATCAGATTATTTTGGAGGACCATATTATGGCCCCCGCGCCAGCCATCATACCCATTTCCGTTAACGCTTGCATTGTAGACCCAGGTTGCCAAATTGATTCCAGCACCATCAATATCATGGATATAAAGATTTTGCAGTGTGATAAAAGCATTCTCGTCTTTGAACAAATTGACCGGGGTAGATACGCCGTTGAGATACCAGTCAGATATTTCTAGATTTTGGATAGTGACATATTCGATATTCTGCGCAAGGTGTTTCCCCAGAATTATGCCCCCCATGTTATTGGACTTGTCGATGAAAACTGCTGACCCTTCAATCTGATCGAGGTTGGGATCGTGATTGGAGTATAGGAATACGGTTCTTGCTACTGAATCATAAAACCATTCTCCTTCCTGATCGAGGGCTGCATATGACTGATCAATCCAATACCCCCAACCCGAGCAGTCACTGTTCCAGCAGTCGAGATTGGAATTTACATTCAGTCCTCCAGCATTTCCTCCCGTGATTATCCGATTTAATATATACCAGCGCATCCCCCGTAAATGAACACTTGCGCCACCCCAATTTGCTGGTGGTAAATCTGAATCCGTGATGGATGTCGGGCTGGTTTGGGCGTCGATCGATGCGAAGCCACCATTGGGAGAATTTAAATTAGGCCAGCGCCCACTGATTAGCCTTGTGCTGTTGCGAAAGAGTTGGTTGATACCCTCAATGGTGATGGCTGGAAACCGATCGCGGTTTGTGAGACTCTCCAGACTGGTTGAGTAAATATTGGGCTCGTGTAAAGTCCAGCCAATGAGCGGCTGGGCTCCAGAGAGGCGTGGTTTGTTGGCGCAATTTTCATCAGGGTAGGATGAGAAAATGATCGGATTATTCTCTAATCCAGACTGGGTTATTCGCAGCGGTTCGGCGCGCCAGGTATCACCACAATGAAAGTGAACCTGGTCTCCCGGGAGTAATTCGAGTGAATTCAGGCGAGTGATTGATGCAATTGGTGTGCTTTGTGAGAGGCCGCTGGCTGAATCGCTGCCTTCGCTGGAAGATACATAATAAATTTGACCCTGTGGTGTTTTGGCGATGAATTGGGCATGGGCGGGCATTATTGATAAAAAAACAAAAAGCAGAGCGATGGCCGAAAAGGAGGTGTAGCCACGCCAGAACTTGTATTTACCAGCCTGGGATTTCGATTTCGATACCATCATAAAACTCCATCCGGTCGATTGCGTATGCAACTGTAGCCAATAGAAAAGCAACCCAGGCAGAGCCTCCGGTCACAATCAATGCAATTGGAAAGGCAAAACCACCCAAAACTCTGGTGCTAATTAGTGCAGCTTGTTGGGGTGATGTAATCTCCTGGTTGCGATACCGGTTGATATATAAGCCAAGCTGAAGGATGCCTGCCATTAATCCCAGGCTAAGAACCATTTGACTGAGAGGTAAAAATGGAGATTGAGGTAAGGTCACAGCAATGCCCGCCAGATATAATCCGCCCAATAAGGCCGATCCGCTATGCCAAAAAGGTTTTGCCCGGAAGACATCCTCGCGTGGGAGAGATTTTAGACGGGCAAGATCGTAAATTCGATCAATTGAAAACAAAGTACACACACCAATTGCCCACAAGGTGATGCTCATGACAGGGTTGGTTGGGATACTTATCTGCAATAAATGGGGTGCAACAACCATGAAGAAGATTGAACTGAGCAGCAACCCAATAAAACCAATTTCCCGGCTGAGCCAGGAATTACGAAAATTTAAAATTGCCCGCCAGGCTCGGATTGGTTTACCCAAATGAAGAGTCGAAATCAGCATTGCTGCCATACCTAGACCCCAAAATATGAAATCCTGAAACTGCATTTGTGCATGCCATTCCAGGTTGGGGCCGATAAAATAGGCAAAAAGGACTGGGATAGCGCTGGTTAAGAACCAAAGGGGCCATTCGTGTGTTAAGGAGATTTTCTCCTCCTTATGGTCCTGATTGGGTGAATCTACTGGCAGTGCGAATCGAAGCGGTATAAATTGGATTTGAGGTTTGAGCGTTGTGCGAGGGAATCCCGATACGTTTTTGACCAAATCTGGCGAATCGGAGATTGTAAATTCAAAATCGAGGGCGTTGGTCGGACAGGCTTTTACACAGGCTGGCTGCTCGCCCTGCTGCAGTCTGTGGTTGCAGAAAGTGCACTTTTCCATCGTTCCAGTGCTCGAATTGAATTTGGGGGCATCAAATGGGCAAGCCCATGCGCAATAGCGACAGCCAATGCACTTATGTGTGTCAATCAGTACAGCACCTGTTTGGGGATCTTTTGTATAAGCTGATGCGGGACAATTTGATTGACAGGCGGGAGATTGGCAGTGGTTGCATGCCAGAGACAAATGAAATACCGGAAAACCAGGGGTGAAGCCTGGATTGTAGGTATGCAGGTTACGCCATTTTGGCTCATCTACTACCTGGGCTGCAGGCGCTCCAGGAAGCTTATTTTCTATCTGACAGGCAATAACGCACGCTGCACATCTGGTGCAAACATTTGGGTTGAAAATGAAGGCAGCCTCGCTCATTTTTTGCTCCCTTCCCACTTTTCTACCTGGACAAGATTGTCATGAAATGCAGCCCCAAACCCCATGTCGGTTTCGCGGCCCGCAGAAAGAACATTTACATTTTTTCCGTTTTGCAGCCAGTATCCATTTGGGCAAGATACGCAGCCGGGCCGCAAGCTATCCTCGATCGATACCTCCAGTATCAGTTCGCCCCTCTGGTTAAAAACCCTGGCCCGGTCACCCGAATTGAGGTTTCTACTCTTGGCATCAGCGGATGAGATGCTGAGAAGGGCACCGCGATCGAACTGCCGAATGATTTCCAGGTTGTGGAACTGACTGTGGATTGCATTTTTTGTGTTCGGGGTCAATAGTTGAAGGGGGTATTCTTTTGAAATGCCAACGCTTACGGCGCTTTCAACAGGTGGAGTCCAGGAAGGCAGATAGTCAACATGCCATCGTTCTGCAGCTTCAAACGATGCCAGCTCAATTTTTTTGGAAGGGGTCAAAAATTTCAAGTCGCTGAAAGCAATGGGCTCTGTTCCAGGGGCTAAAATGGGACCCTTAGCCAGTTTTTCAAGCGTAATTGAACTGTTGTGGATCAGATTGATATCTTCCAGCATTTTTTGTAATAATTGGTCCGATTCACCAGGGTGCGGAATCCCTGCATGGACCATATCTTCTTGTGAAAACCCCAGCCGCAAACCCAATCGCCAATATACTTCACTTTCCGGACGAATTTCGGGTGAAGCCTTTACAACCTGTTGTTTGAGCTGAATGTAAGAGTGCCAATAGGCATTGATAACATCGGTTTGCTCGAACAAGTTCTTGGCAGGCAAAATAATATCTGCTTCCATAGCTGTGTCGGTTAATAGTTCGTCAACGACAACCCGGAAATTCAGCTGACGGAATGCAGCCAGTGTTTTATGGGTTTCGGGGTTTTGGGAAACCGGGTTTCCCCGCTCTACCCATAAAAACTTTAGAGGAGGGTCTGTTTGTGCGAGCATATCCGAACCCAAACGGGCTGTAGAGATGGAAATGCGTGCGATCCCATCCGGAGACTGTGGGGGATAGCTGTCGAGAGGGTCTTTCCCATGGTCGAAAATATGGCTTTGTAAGTTAGCGTACACCCATCCTGACCCTGGCTTGCCAATATTGCCAGTGATTGCACAAAGGGCAATGATTGCTCGAATCGATTGACCGCCGTTTGTATACCTCTGCATACCATAACCTGCGTTTATGGTAACTGGTTGGATTGTCCCTATTAATTTTGCCAGGGTTTCAATCTGTGGGATTGGAATATCACAGATCTCTGAGACGGTTTGAGGTGAATATCTTTCAACCAATCTGGCGTATTCTGGAAATCCGTGGATATATTGGTCAATGAAGGTTTCGTCAATCCAATTATTTTGAATTAGTAAATGCCCTATACCAAGGGCCAGCGCTCCATCTGTTCCAGGTCTTGGCTGGATATGCATTTCGGCCTGGACTGAGGTGGCTGTACGCCGTGGGTCGATTACGACCAATTTCCCGCCTTGTTGGATTGATTGTTCGATAAAATGCATCTGTTGGATGTTTGTTTCAGCGGGATTTTTGCCCCATTGGATTATCAGGCGAGCATTTATAAGATCCCAGGGCACATTATGCTTATTTTCACCAAGGGTAAGGCGCGTAGCCTCCAACCCTGCTGGCCAACACAGGTCGCCATAAACACTCGTATATCCGCCAAAGAGACGCCAAAAACGGCTCCCGATCCGATTGAGCCAGCCTTTTGTGCCGCTGGCAGCGTAATACATCACTGCCTGTGGACCAAACTCTTTTTTCGTTTCATGTAAATTGTATGAAATTTCATCAAGAGCAGTATCCCAGTCGATTGAGACGTGGCTGGGTTGGTCGAAATTTTTGCGGGATCTTTTTAACGGTGTCAACAACCGATTGGGCGAATTTTGACGTTCAACATAGCTCAGCCCTTTCAGGCAAACCCCTTGCTCAGTTGCCTGGTTATCGGGGTGCGCTTCGATCCGAATAACCCGATTGTTTTCCACTGTTACCAGCATTGAACAAGTGCTGTAGCAATTTCGCGGACAGGCGGTTGTAAATGTGGGCATAGATTACTCCGGAGCTGAAGGAAGTGAAAATAAAAATCTGGTTGATGCAGAGGAGCTTTCAACCCAAATCCTACCTGTCATTGCTTCTACTGCCATTTTGCAAAATGCAAGTCCTAGCCCGGATGAACGCAGTGTTTGTGAGCTTGAAGCAAACTTCTGGAAAAGCCGTGGCTGAATCTCTGGTGGGATTCCTATTCCGTGGTCTTGTATTCCGACGACAACCGCCTTTTGATTTTCCAGGTAGTCTGTTGTGATAGTGATATCCCCTCCGTGGAGTGAAAATTTAATCGCATTATCCAGAAGATTTTGCATTATTCTCTGAACCAATTCTTTATCTGCAAGCACCAGGGGCAGATTGGGGCTTGCAGCGAACTTGAGAATGAGCTTCTTGGGTATAGCCAGGGGAGTCTGGAATTGGATAGTCCTGTAAACCTCATCTTCGATAGCGAAAGCTTCAGGGTTTACCGGCATGGCGCCACTCTCGATTTTGCTTATATCTAACAACGAATTCACCATTCCTAACATGCGGCGGGCGCCCACCAATGAGATTTTTAAAATCTCCGCTAATTCATTATCCAGTTGATACGCCTCTGCCAATTCAAGGCTTACTAGAATTGTGTTAAGTGGATTTCGCAAATCGTGGACCAGTGTTTCGCGCATGTCGTTCTGGATTAGTTCTAGCTCACGCCGTTTGCTGATATCGCTTTTGATGGCGATAAAGTTTGTAGTTACGCCTGAAGGATCCAAAACCGGAGCGATGGTTTGTTCTTCAATGTAATACGTCCCATCTTTACGCCGGTTTGTAATTTCGCCTTGCCATATCTCTCCGGCGATAATTTTGCTCCATAACCCTTCATAAATTGAAGAATCCTGCAGGTTTGATTTTAAGATATTTGGATTTTTGCCGATCAATTCCTCTTTTGTGTAACCCGTCATTGCAGCCAGAGCTGAATTGACCCAAAGAATTTGACCATGGCGATCGGTGATCATTACGCCATTGGCGGCAGCTTCTAAGGCGATGCTTTGCAGCTTTATTTGATGTTCGAAATTAAATCTGTTTTCGATGGAGCTTAAAGTTTCTGAGGAACTCTTTTCTAAAGCCTGCATTGGGCGTAATTGAATCAAGATTACCTTTTTAAGACCTGAACTGGAACTCAATAGGATGCAATTCAGTTCGAATAATTGGTTTACGCCGTTCAACAAGAGAGGCAAATTAGCTTTCGCTGGCTGATCTGAACTGACCTGGAAGCAGGTTTGATCTTTGAGCGTGGTAATTGTCAGTATATTTTCGTCAAGAAGCCAGGAAGCAAAATCATTCTTGTAGATAATTTCATAATCCTCGTCGATTATTAGGATTACTTCCTGTGTGGTTTGGGTTTGGGGCATCATCATTAATGTTATTGTTATTTAATTTGAGCCAGAAAAGGTATCGGGCATTTGTACTGCGATTACTTCACCACTTACTCTTGTTTTTTCGAAATAGTCGATTTCAGACAATAATTTGATCTGAACGATTACTTTGTATACCCGGTTGTTGCGGATCTTTATTTCGTTGACCTCACCGATTAATTTAATTTCAGCAGGTTTATTCGAATCAAGAATGATCGGTGTTGGGAGTAAAAAAGTTGTGTTTAAGGCTGCTGTTACAAAACGGTTTGGCGGGAGTGAATCCCAGGATCGATTTTCGGCCTGATAGGCTGCCATAGCGGCGGTGCCCGTTCCATGGCAGTCAATTAAAGATGCCAGCAAACCACCGTAGACAAATCCAGGAATGGCAGTGTGTTCTGGGCGAGGGGTAAAGTATGCAATCGATACTTTTTGATCCCGATTCAGCCAACTGCTTTTTATTTGGAGCCCATCTTGGTTTAGTCTTCCGCAGCCATAGCAATGACTTAGTTCAGGAGGATAATAATCTTGAATTGCTTTTTTTGTTGGGTCCATAAGTGTTTGTCACAAGGTGTTTTTGTTGGGGATTGTGAAATAAAAGACTGAGCCGTTACCTTCAGTAGACTCTACCCAGATTTTGCCCTTGTGGAATTGGATGATCTTCTTACAGATTGCCAGGCCAATTCCTGTTCCATGATATTCTGATCTGCCATGAAGCCGCTGGAAAATGATAAAGATTCGGTCATGGAACTGAGGATCAATGCCTATTCCATTATCTTTGACTGAGAAAAGCCAGCTTGATTTGTCCTCGGAAAGACGGGCTGAAATATCGATCACGGGTAATTCATTGCGGCGAAATTTAATTGAGTTTGCGATGAGGTTTTGAAAAACCTGAGTAATTTCACTGCGATCAGCATAAATTATTGGTAATGAGTCATGATTAATTATAGCGTTGGATTCAACAATTAAAGATTTGAGATTGAACATTGCTGTATTCAATGCCGCTTCTGCTGAAATATTTGAAAATGTATCACCGCGCCTGCCGATTCGAGAGAATTCAAGGAGGTCATTGATGAGGGTTGACATTCTGGTGGCGCCATCCACGGCATAATTAATGAATTCGTCTGCATCTTGATCTAATCTGCCTTTGTATCTACGCGCCAGAAGTTGGACGTAGCTGGTTACCATTCGAAGTGGTTCTTGCAAATCATGGGATGCTACATATGCAAATTGTTCCAGTTCCGCATTTGAACGCAATAGTTCTTCCTGTTGCCGAGCCAAATCTTTTTCGGCATTTTTTTTGTCTGTGATATCACGGCCGTAAATATTTACATATTTTTCGTGTGGTATTGCTGTAACAAAAAAAGTAATGATCCGATTTTCAATTTCCAGTTCAATCTCACAGGAAGAATTTTCTTTGGAAACCGTCTGAATTGTTTCGAATAATTTGCCCTGAGATAAATTGTTCGAAATCAGGTTGAGATTATTGATAACAAAATTGCTGGCTTCATTCGCATAGAGAAAGCGACCGCTTTGATCGAATCGCATAACCGGATTTGGGTTTTCACCGGGTAACTTGGCTAACCATTTAATCTCGTTGGCTGATCGAATCCGTTCAGTGATATCCATAAATATTGTCGCAAACCCGTGGGGAGGAAGGGCGATTACTGAGATATCAAAATGCCGGTCGAGTGGAGGAAAATAGGTTTGGAAACGCGCAGGTTTGTTGGTGCTGACTACCTCAGCATACAAATCCAGGTAAGGGGCTGGGTCCTGTTTGTAGAGTTCTGTAGCAACAGCACCTTTTGCGAAGGATAACAAAATTCCCGTCTGCTGCTCAAAGGCTGGGTTAATATCATCTATGATGTAGTCTACCGGTATGCCTGCTTCATCGTAGACTAATGTGTGTAAAGCGACTCCCTCCGTCATGTTAGTAAAGAGCATTTGAAAAATATGAGTTGAGTCCTGTTGATTCTCGCCAGCAGGCAGGTGATTTTGTTCTGGAGCCATGGTGCTATAACCTTTTCTTAAGACTTTCCAAGTTAATTACTTCTGTTTCAATACCGAGTTTTTTGAAGAGTAATTGCGCTTCTTTGAGTAGTTGGTCGGCTTTGGCGGGATTGCTAACAGAGATCTCGTGGATAGCCCAATCACGAAGTGTACGAGCTTGTTCGGCTTCCATCATTTTCTCTTTAAAGATGTTTAGGCTTCGCAAATAAAACATTTCAGGGGCAATACGATTTATCTCTTCTTTGCCATCTATCTGGGGCGAATCAATAATTAGCGATGTATAAAGGCTTATATCGCTATCCAGGGAAAGATAAGACGTACAGTTGGCAAGCTTGCGCCAGGCCAGACCGATGTATTCAGGTTGGTTGTTTTCTACGCTTAATTGTATGGCGTGCCTGGCTGCGCCAACTGCAGCGGTAATTTTATTTTGTCCCAGGTAGGCCTCAGACAAAAAGCAATATGTTTCGGGCAGCCAGGCGGCTTTTCCTGCGCTATTGATGGCAGCGGCAAGGTCCTTTTCAGCGAGTTCGTATTCTCTTAGGCCTACCCTTGCTCCACCAAGGTTGCTCGCTAAAAGGATTTGCAATGTTTTTAGACCAATTTCCTTGGCAGTTCTTAGTGCATCCTCATAGCGAGCTTCTGCCGCCTGGTAATTTCCTTGAAAATATTCGTTTGCACCAAGGTTGTTTAGCATTATGGCTGCCATCTCTCTGTCGCCTGATTGGCGGTACATCGAAAGGGCTGTTTCGTCACATTCTTTGGCGCGTGAAAATTCGCCTAACATACCATATGCGGCGCCTAATATTTTTAACCCGGTTGCCCGAACGTTTTGGGCAGCAGGTGTACGTTCTTCATCTGGGAATACACGGATCATTTCCTGACTTATTGACGTTGCTTTTGAGGCGTTACCCTGACGGTACTGGATCCATGCTTTTGAATAAAGTGCTTCTGCCAGTTCGATTTGGGCTGACAAAATATCTTCAGGATTGAGGGCAGTTTTCAGTGCTATTAAAGCTGCACTTTTGGCCAGGCTGGCGAAATGGTCTGATTCTTTAAAGTTACCTTGAATTTCTTCGGCTTTTGCGCATCCATTGTATGCTCGAGCCTCCGCGTTTTTGTCTTGGGTGGTCAGAGCAATATCGAGCATATTATTATAACTAATAAAGGAATCAGCAAAATTAGCCTGTGAATTATACATTTTGGCCAGACCTTCATGCCAGACCATCATTGTTGTTGGCGATATTTTGCAGTTTTTGGCAAGATGTAATGCGGAGCGATAGTAATTCAGAGCGGATTGTTGGGCATATGTTTCGGCCGCTTGCTTTCCTGCAATTGCATACCACTCGGCAGCTTTATCGAGAATTTCTGCCTTTTCAAAATGCTCTGCAATGACACCTGCATACTCGGCGAACCGATCTCCGCTGACCTGGATGTACCACTGAGCTGCCCGTTCGTGATAAACATGTTTCTTTCGCCGTAAAATAGTTTCGTAAGTAACTTCACGCAGCAAACCATGCCGGAAAGAGTATTCCCGCGACATTTCGAATGTGGATTTCTCGTGCATGAATATTAATTCATGGTTATTAAGACTATTCAAGTGAGGAATGATCTCATGGTGCGATGAGGAATTTATATCAAACAGTCCTGCAATGGAGTTATCCCAAAATACTCTACCGATGATAGAAGCTCGCTGAAGTACTTCTTGTTCTGAGGGTGTGAGTCCGTCAAGGCGGGCCTGTAGTACGCCGGTAAGGGTAGGCGGGATGCGGATGGATGCCAGTCTGGTAAGATCAACTCTCCAGTTTGTTGGCTCAGGGATTATTACCATCTGGTCGATTAACATCTTGACCAATTCTTCCAGGAAAAATGGATTCCCTTCACCACCGCTAACAATTTGTTCGCGTAGAGACTGGGGGATTTCCAAAATATTCTGGAGAATCTCTTCAACCAGCAGTCTGCTTTGCCGCTCATCAAGGGGTTTCAAATCAATCTGTTCATCTGGAAACCAACTCGTTGAAGTGCCGTCTGGCGTAGGGCGAGATAGTGCGACAACAAGCAGCTTGAGTTGGTTGCCCGGCTGAGTTTTGGAAAATTGTTGAATATGGGCAATTGCCTCGATTGATTCACTATCGGCCCATTGCAAATCGTCCAAAAATAATACAACAGTATTTGCAGCATTTTGGAAAAACTGGTAAAGATAGTGAAATGCGCGGTAGCGGATTTGGCGGGGATCATCCAAAATGCCTTTGATATTTTCGCTTCCCGAAAAGTCAAGCCCAATCAGATGACCCAAAAAATGGGATTTTAGGACCCCTTCTGAATCAGCAGCAAACCATTCGCCAAATCCCTGTTCTAGTTTCTTACGTGCAATAGAAAGGGTGTCGCTGTCAGAAATTTGGAATCGGAAGGCAAAAATATCTCGTAACAAGCTGAACGGGATACTTCGGGTTGACTCCGATCCTCGCCCGTGGAAAACGATAATTTTCTCTGGTAGTAGATCCAACCAATCTTGAAACTCATACATTAACCGACTTTTGCCAACGCCAGCTTCCCCCATCACTTTAACGATTGTCATTTTCGCTAAGTCTCTGGAATGGGCATAAGCTGTTTGAATGGCGTTAAGTTCAACCTCGCGGCCAATCATTCTGGTTTCAACACCTTCAACCCCGCGGGTGTAAGTTCGAAACGTTCTTGGTTTTACCCTAAACACCTGATAGGTAAGGATTGGCTCATTTTTACCTCTCAGCCTGATTGGAAGCTGCTGTTTGAAATCGAATACACCTCTAACGGCACGATATGTGTCGTTTGTGATAAGTATGCCACCCACAGGCGCCAGTTCTTGTAGACGGGAAGCCGTATTTACCGTGTCTCCCATGGCTGTAAACTCATGGGTTGATCCAACTTCACCAATGACAACCAGCCCAGTACTAATACCGATCCGCATTTGAAATGCTGCTTGTGGTAAATGAAAATGATCGGGGTTCTGCCGGACTATTTCTTCCTGATCCCGCAATTTTTGTTGAATTGTGAGCGCAGCACGAATGCACTGCTCTGGATCATTTTCGTGGGCTGCATCGGCACCCCATAACGCCATGACTGCGTCGCCAATATGTTTATCGATGATACCCCCATGCGATACAATAATTGAATCCAAAAATGACCATACGTTATTCATATGGTCATGGATTAATTCTGCATCGATTGATTCGGACATGGCGGTAAACCCAGACATATCGGCAAACATCACAGTCACTTGTTTGCGGCGGTCTTTGGAAGGGTGGTACGGGTTTATGGCTGTAAGGCGTTCGAGAATTGGGGCAAGCATTGTCTCAACAATCTCATCGCCTAAAAGACTGCGTTGAGCATTGATTGTGGCGATTGCTCGTTCCAGTTTTTCGACCTCGTTCATGCTTTTGAAACCTCAATAACGCCAGTTCGAGTTATTTTGAAAAGAGGTTATTTTGGGCGTTTTTTGGGTGGCAACGCCACCCAAAAAACACCCAAAAATCTCTTATCCCGAACTGATGGTCAGTAACAAATCCTGAGGGACAATATTAAGAATACAGAGGATTCAAATAAATTTAACCTTCTTCGTTTTCTTATCACCGATCGTTACTTTGAGGTGCTTGTTTTTGTAAAAACAAGCACCTCAAATCTTTATCAGGGCAAAATCTCTATTAATTCTACTTCAAAAACCAAAGTTGCATTTGGCGGAATAACTGATCCAGACCCAGCAGCTCCGTAAGCCAAATTCGAAGGGATCACGAGCTGGCGGATACCACCAACCTTCATTGTCCCAACACCTTCATCCCAACCAGGGATGACATTTCCCTCTCCCAAAACGAATTGAAAAGTTTCTCCTCTGTCAACAGAGCTGTCAAATTGAGTTCCGTCTTCGAGCCAGCCAGTGTAATGGACTACGACAGTCTGACCAGATTGTGGGGTATCTCCAGTACCGGCTTTAATATCAAAAAATTTAAGCCCAGTATCTGTTGTTGTGAAATCGTTTTCATCTACTTTGGTAGCTTTCCGAGCTTCTTTGCGATCCATAAGTTCAATCTCTAAGAGGAGTGTTGCGTTGGGGGGGATATCTCCACCCCCGTTTTCACCCAAAGCCAAAGCAGACGGGATGATCAACTGGCGTTTGCCGCCCACTTTCATTCCCAAAACGCCTTCCTCCCAGCCAGGGAAAACTACGTCGCCTTTGCCAACGATAAAGGTGATTGGTGCATTGGTTTCCGAAGAGGCAATATACAAATTTTCAGTATCGCCTTTAACCCAAATTGTATAATTGTTGGTAACCGAATTGGTTGTTGTCACCTCGTCACCCGTGCCAATTTCCAAATCATAATATTGCAAACCACTTGCGGTTGTGATCAGCTTGTCTGTGGCAACATCTGTGGGCTTAGGCGCTGGTTTTGAATCGATTAATTCGACAACCATCACAATTTGAGAATTTGGGGGGATTGAGCCATTCCCTTCCGCCCCGAAAGCTAAAGCAGCGGGCAGTACTAATTTGCATTTTCCACCTACTTTCATAAGGGTCAGTCCTTCTTCCCAGCCGGGAAGTAAGTTACCACGGCCAAAAACGGTGGTGGACGGGTTACCATCTGTGTAGGTATTGATTAGTTCTGTCCCGTCAGCCAGGGAAGCAGTAAAATGCATGGTGACAATATCGCCGTTTTTAGGCGTAGTGCCGGTTCCAGCGATTTCCTCTAAATATTGGAGGCCCGTTGAAGTAGTTGTTGCGCCTTCCAAAATAATTGGTTCTTCGGTGGCTGGAATTGGGGTGGCAAGAACCGAATCTAAAGGGGCGATTGTTGCATTGATACTTGAAAGTGCATCGTTTGTGGGTGTTGGTGAGACCTGATTCCCAAACGCCTGGCAGGCTGCCAGCAAGGCGCTGAAAATCAGCAAGCCGATAAAAACGAATCTCTTAATGGGTTTGTTGGACATACTCTTTTGTGTTCTCCTGGTCTAATGATATTATTGGGACCATGCTGATGTGAGTTCCAAACCTTACCACATCAGGCAGCCCAATTTTCTGAAAGCAAAAGACCAGAATTTAATGAGTTGAACCCCGGTTTTTACTTTATTGTTGCTGTAAAGCTGCTCACGTTCTTTTTTGTTATGGTTTCTATGCAATTTTAAAGACGCAAAGCCAAGACATTATTATTTAGCGTGAACGGCAATTTCCGATAGAATTGTAACCGATAAATATTACAATCTAATGACATGGTACGGTCTGGATTTAAGAGTTATATTTAATTCGGCACGTTTCGCCTGGCAAATCGAAGCTAAAGAAACAAATTTGGCACTGCAGCAAAATATTAAATAAGCGATGAGAGGCATAAGTAATGGAAAATTCTCCACGGATGTATTCCGATTTTGCGAAATGGTGGCATCTTATCTCGCCTCCGGGGGAGTACCTCGAGGAGGCACAGTTTTACTCTCGGCTGTTATTGGCGAGGCAGCCTGGCTCATTTCAGACTATGCTGGAACTTGGGTCGGGTGGAGGAAATATTGCGTCGATATTTAAAAGAGAATTTGATCTGACATTGGTGGAACTTTCGCCTGAGATGATCATTGAAAGTCAGCGCCTCAATCCTGAACTGCCTCATATTCAGGGCGATATGCGTTCGATCCGACTTGGACGAGAGTTTGATTTTGTGTTTATCCACGACGCGATCATATACATGACTACCGAAGCTGATTTGAGTCTGGCTTTAGCTACGGCTGCCAGTCACTGCAAAATTGGGGGGAGTGCATTATTCGCGCCTGATGAGGTGTTTGAGACATTTGAGACTTTCACGCATTCTGGCGGCGAAGACGATGTATTGGGCGGCGGTATTCGTTTTTTGCAATGGGTCTATGACCCAAACCCTGATGACTCGAATTATGTGATGGATTTTGCGTTAATGCGGTTGAGTTCAGATGGAGAAGTTGCACTGGCGCATGACCGGCACATCATTGGTTTGTTCTCGCGGCAAACCTGGCTGCGCCTGTTAAGCGCAGCCGGTTTTGAGGCGGTCAGTATTCTGGACCCATTTGGTCGAGACGTTTTTTGGGCCAGACGGGTTTTATGAGCTGGGAATATTAATCTTGCAGCGGCGGAATGAGGCCAGGATACTTTTGGGCGATTTTTGCCAGAGACCAATTTTCCTGGAAATGTGTTCTGTCCAGGAATAGTTTTCAAAGGTGAAGGTTTCTTCTTTTTCGCCATCCAGGGGGATGATGTAGTTAGCTTTGCGGTAGTAATCCTGGGCAAGATAGCCATCATCCATGACCTGCATGGCTTTTCGAAGCTGCTCGTCGGAAAACTGCGGATATTTGTCTTCAAATAATGTGAAGCTTAGAGGGAACCGTGGGCGCACTGGAGGATTGCTGGCTGGGTAACCCATGCTCAGGCCAACCATGGGGAATACACGCGGCGGGAGTTGGAATTGTTCGATGATAGTTTTAGCCTGATAAGGTGCTGCACCCAGGAAACATGATCCTAACCCGAGACTTTCAGCCGCAGTTACCATATTTTCTGCCAGAAGGGCGGCGTCTTGCAAGCCAAGAACGAGCAGAGAAAGGTCATTTGAACCCGTTTGCCAATCTCTCAGAGCCATTATTCGCTCAAAGCGATAAAAATCAACGCAGACGATGAAATAGAGCGGGGCATTAAAGGGGTTTTGCTCGACATTGCGTGAAAGCAGTACACTGCAAAGCTGATAAGCAAAAGGAGCCTGCTGTCCGGCAGTGACGATTGTTTCGATGATTTCATCCGATGGTTTTTCGGAGGTATACTGCCGAATCGATTTCCGATTCATGAGGCTTTCGATGACGGGATTGGTGATCAATTTGTACTCCAGTGAAGATTAAAGATTTTTTAGTTGAGCAGCCAGTTTTAAGCTGCCAATTGCTGGCTCTGGAACTGCGGATATTGGCTCAGGCTGCAAACCGAGTTGATGAGAGAAACGGATGAATTCGCTGACTACGCCCGGGTTATGAAGCAAAACGGAACCCGCAATGGCGCATGGCACGGGTTTTGTCAGATCCAGGTTTTTTGCTGCGGCAAAACTAATTCGGGCTAGTTCACGGCCGGCATTTTGTAGTAATCCCTGGGCAATCGGGTCGCCATGATTGGCTGTTTCAGCAACAAGGATTGAAAGCTGGGCGATATTTTCTCTGCCGATTGAAGTGCTGTAGACCTTATTGACAAGGTCTGCCGGGTTATCCAAATTCCAGTGTGATAGGATTGCGGGCAGCAGTCTTGTCTCAGGCAAGCGGCCATCAGCAGATTGCGCAGCAGAGCGGAGAGCTTCCAGGCCGATCGAATAAGCTGAGCCTTCATCTCCAAAGATATAGCCCCAACCCCCTGCCCGGGTAAGTTTGCCTTGAGGTGTCAGGCAGTAAGCAATTGATCCAGTTCCACTGATGACTGCGACCCCCCAGTTTTGGGGTGTTCCCGCAGCCAAGACGGGTAATGCGTCATTGGTAAGGTGAAATGGGACCTGAGGGAGACGACTTGTGAGCCAGTCTTGAAACATCAGGCGATCAACAGGGCGGTCGACACCAGCCAGGCCCAGGCAAACTGCTTTGATATGTTTGGAGTCGGGTCGTTCATCCTGAATATGGATGGCATCCAATGCGTTTTGTAATGCTTCATCAAGAGCCAGATAAGCAGATTCGATTCCAACCCGATGATAGTTTGACGGACCAGCCAGACCTCGTCCGACTACTTTGCCAGCTTCGTTAGAAATCAATGCCAGCGTTTTTGTCCCGCCGCCGTCAATGCCTAAATAGAGAGATGATGTTTTCATGCCATTTATTATATCCATTGCGCAGTATTTCTGTGCTTATTCGTTTATCAAGCAGCTTTGTTATTACCGGTTCTTAAATTCTTTAAGGCTTGAGTTTGAGTTTACGGAATTTTATGGAAGATAAACCTATTAATGTGTAGAGCTGACTTCTGTTTTCTCAAAAGAATGCAGAAAAAATTCTTGCGGATTGGGATTCTGTGTGATAGAATACAACCCGCTATGGTGCCTGTAGCTCAATGGCAGAGCACTTGACTGTGGATCAAGGGGTTGTGGGTTCGAAACCCATCAGGCACCCCAGAAAAACCAGGAGATTTCAATCGAAATCTCCTGGTTTTTTATTTAGACAAAAAACAATCCAGCCAAATATTCTACAAAGCATGTGTTATTCATCCAATCCATTGATTGTCTTGTCTTCCTGTGTTAAAATTTCTGCAGTCCTTTTTTGAAGAAGTGTTATTTGTGATGGTTTACTTAATGTTTTATGCGAGAAATTAAGATTTCAGGGGAAAAAATCTTGTGTGTGAGCGATTGTGAATCGTGACCAGTAAGAGGAGTTGAATTTGAATAACAGATTGCGGAACGGCCTGTTTGTTGCATTTGTTGGTTTGATGCTCGTTTTTGCTGGAGCAGTAGTTTTTTATGTGTATATCACAAGACCATTTCAAACCGCTGAAACATCTGTCGAAGCACCAGCCCCATCTGAAACGATTTTGGTTCTCGCTCGTGATCTCCCGGTGGGGACAATAATTCAAGAAGGAGATTTTAAAGAAGTAAAAGTCCCGCTTGAACTTTTGCCACGCGACTATATTACCGATCCTGCGATGGTGATAAACCGGATCCTGATTACCTCTCTGGTTTCAGGGGAATTTCTACTCGAACACCAACTGGCGAATCCTACCGACTCTAATCATGATATTTCGTATGTCCTGGCTGAAAATAAAGTTCTCATGGCGTTTTCGCCCTCAGATTTGATGATGAATCTCGGTATTGTTCAAAAAGGCGATATTGTTGATATTTTAGTAACGATGCCAGTCCAGTCTTCAACCAGCCGCCAGGATTTGTCTGCGCAAGCGGATGCTCAAGCTACTCAATCAGAGACTCGGACATTCACCTTCAAAGCAATGGAAAAGGTCACAATTGAAGCATTGGTGTTGGACGGAACTGGCAGGGCAACAGATCAGGGGGCGGAGACGGCATCAAACTCAGGCTCTGCACCAGTAACAGCAGGAAAAATTAGAGCACTGCTCGTCGCTTTATCGTCTCAAGATGCGTTACTGCTGAAACATTTTAAGGATGTTGGAGCTGTTTTTGATATCGTTATCCGGTCTCCGAGTGCGGAAAGTCTATATGAAACTAAACCTATTATGGCAGAATATTTACGAGACCGCTATGGGTTAGAGATTCCACGACAGCCATGAGGATGTTAAAATGAAAGAAATCGGCAGTGTTATTAGAGTTGCGGTCATTTGCGACAATATTGCTTTGCAGCAGCAAATTAAGGCTACATTGGAGTTGCTAGCAGAATTTGTTTTTGCCGATACATTCAGTTTGTCTGATCGATTGATTCGTGATCTTAGGTTGGCATTTCCAGAGATTATCCTTATCGATTACAAAATCGCTGATGAGCA